>Ga0208644_1002946_pt1 | contig 13347 bp, 20 predicted proteins | sample VirMetDEL_Nov_18_FD_184517 | JGI IMG/M metagenome (GOLD analysis project Ga0208644, IMG submission 184517) | Aqueous microbial communities from the Delaware River and Bay under freshwater to marine salinity gradient to study organic matter... | ecosystem: Environmental > Aquatic > Marine >... | reverse complement strand
ATCTTAGATAAATACGAAAAAGCTATTGAAAGTTCGGTTTATTACAAAGAACGGGTAAATAGACACGAAGACCAACTAAGGAAGTTTAACAAAGAAATTCAACAATTAAAAGCGGATATTTATTTTTATAAGGCTAAAATTGAAGAATTAGAAAAAGAAAACAAATGAACATAACATACGAACAAGAGCCAATAAAACACGAAGACACGGTATTAATGGCAGTAATGACAAAATACCACGAACGGAGTAAACGAGGAATACGAAAATACGGAACGAACTTAGATAGAAAAGACGTTGATTTATTAGGGTGGTTAAATCACTTACAAGAAGAATTAATGGACGCAACGTTATACATTGAAAAATTAAAGAAGGAAATATGAAGGCGATACTTGAATTTAACTTACCCGAAGACGAAGCGGAATACTATTGCGCAAATAAGGGAACTGCGATGTTAAACGTTCTTTGGGAAGTTCAGCAGGAACTACGTAAGCTATACAAGTACGAAGAACTAAACGAAGACGAATATAAAATAGTTGAACGGCTACGGGATTTTCTAAACAATAGCTTAAACGACCACGAAATAAACTTAAATAAATAAATAAAATGGAAACAAAAAACAACACGGGAGCAATCTTTAAGAACGACAAGAAACAAGGTAACCAACCCGACTACCGAGGTAAAGTAAACGTAAACGGCAAAGAAATGGAAATAGCACTTTGGCTTAAAGAATCTAGCAAAGGCACGAAGTATTTTTCGTGTTCATTTAGCGAGCCTTACGTGAACGAAACCCCGAAACAAGTCCACACGCAGATAATAGAAGACGACGATTTACCCTTTTGATTATGTTTATAGACGATAATAGTTTACGCAAGGAGTTAAAAGAAATTCTTCTTACGAAAACACGAAACCAAGTAGTAAAGGAAATAAAATCCAAAGGCTTAAAGATGCACCAATATACAATAGACCGCTTCTTAAGTGGCGCGTTGGTAAGCATAAAAACTTTAAGAACCTTAGATGAATACGTTTATCGAAATCAAAAAGGTTTCAAGTAAAGAATTCCCCGCCTTAACACGTGGGGTTTTTTGTGAATTGTTGTGTTTAGAAATTAATCATTATATTTGACAACAAACTAAGCAAATGGAATGGCTTAAAATAGTTGCAAAAGACCATAAAGAATGGGTTAAACTTGTTCAAAGTTTTGGCGAAGATTTCTTTGCTGAGGACATAGTGCAAGAATCTTACTTAAGGCTTCATAAGTATTGCAAACCCGAAAACATTATTCAAGATGGGCAAGTTAACAAAGGTTTTATGTATTTTGTTCTACGCAATCTTTACCTATTACATATTAAGAGCGAAAAGAAGAATGCGATGGTAAGCCTTAACGAGTTAGCGGTATTAAAAGACGAACCCACCAACCTAACTAAAGAAGAATCCTATACGAGATTACTGAGTAAGATACACCAAGAAGTTGATTCTTGGCATTGGTATGATAAACAACTATTTACAATCTACAAAGACACGGATTTAAGCATAAGGGATATAGCTAAAGAAACCACGATTTCAAGTAGTTCAATATTCAACACGTTAAAGAACTGCAAAAGCAAAGTAAGAACAAAGTTCAAAGAAGATTACGAAGACTACAAAAACGAGGATTACGAATTAATTAAATAACGTTATGAAATATATATTAAAAGTATTGAACGAAGAATTAAAGCAGCGCGAAAAAAGAGCGCACGAATGGTACGATAAATATCAAAAACTTTACGAGGATTACCACGACTTAAAAAGGGAAAACGAAATACTAAGAAACGACTTATTCGAACTAAGTCAAGATTACTTTAAGAATAAAAATAAATAACTATGGCACGACCAAGAAAAAAACAAGCCGAAGGATTAGGCGACACGGTAGAAAACATTTTAGAAACTACGGGAATAGCAAAAGTAGCGAAATGGGTAATGGGCGAAGATTGCGGATGCGAAGAACGCAAACAAAAACTTAACGACCTTTGGCGCTACACTAAACCCGAATGCCTAACGGAAGACGAATACACCTACCTAAACGAATTCTTTAAGAGGGGTAGGAATTCAGTTGCACCAAGTGAGCAAAGAGAACTATTAAAGATTTACAATAGGGTATTTAAGCAAAGAATGCAACCGACTTCGTGCGGTAGTTGTCTACGGGAAGTAGTAAACAAATTAAATCAACTTTACGCAATCTATAAAGCCGAACAAGATGCCACTACCGAAGCCAACACCGAAGGAGAATAAAAAAGAGTTCGTAATGCGTTGTATGTCGGACGAAACAATGGTAAAAGAATTCCCCGAAACCGACCAACGTTTAGCAGTTTGTTCGTCTACTTACGAAGAATCCAAATTAGTAAAACACGAAACCAATGGCACAAACAGGAAGACCAAATAAAATACATTCACCCGAACACCTTTGGGAACTATTCAGCGACTATAAAAGCCAAGTAAAAAACAACCCTATATTAAAGCACACTTTCGTAGGCAAGGAAGGAAGAAGCGAATACATCGAACTTGAACGACCTTTAACCATAGAAGGCTTCGAATGTTATTGCGCAGATTTAGGAGTTATAGGCGATTTAAGCCACTATTTCGCGAATACTAATAATAGATATAAACGCTTTTTAACTATCGTTACGCGCATACGCAAGGAAGTACGCAACGACCAAATAGGCGGGGGTATGGCGGGAATCTATAACGCAAGCATAACCGCACGACTAAACAACTTAGTAGAGAAGAAAGAAATTACAAACGTAGAACAACCGCTTTTTTTAGATGTTTCAGAAAACGACGGCGATAAACAAGATACTGAGTCTTAAAAAACGGGTTAAGATTATTCAAGGGGGAACTTCTGCGGGTAAGACGTTTGGAATTCTACCCGTATTAATTGATAAGGCTGCAAGACACGAAGGAATAGAAATAAGCGTAGTTGCAGAAACTATACCCCATTTAAGAAGGGGTGCGCTCAAAGATTTCTTAAAGATAATGAAATGGACGGGACGTTTTTTCGAGGATAGGTTTAACAAGTCTTTACTCCGTTACGAGTTTGCCAACGGAAGCGTTATAGAATTCTTTTCCGCAGATGATTCGAGTAAACTACGTGGAGCAAGGCGCGACATTCTTTATATTAACGAATGTAATAACGTTACCTTTGATTCTTATAATGAGTTAGCTATTCGAACACGGAAGGAAGTTTACTTAGATTTTAACCCGTCTAACGAATTTTGGGTACACAAGGAATTAAAGAACGAACCCGACTCCGACTTTCTTATTCTTACTTACAAGGATAACGAAGCCTTAGACCAAAGTATTATAGACCAAATAGAAAAGAACAAAGAAAAGGCGAAGACGTCAAGTTATTGGGCAAATTGGTGGAAGGTTTACGGGGAAGGGCAACTTGGAATGTTAGAAGGGGTAGTGTTCAGTAATTGGAAAACAATAGACACGATACCCAAGGAAGCAAAGTTACTCGGAATAGGGTTGGACTTTGGTTACACGAACGACCCGACTGCTATAATAGAAATATACAATTACAACGGCCAACGAATAGTAAACGAATTAGCCTACCAAACGGGTTTACTTAATAGCGACATCGCGAAACTTCTACCAAAACACGTACCCGTATACGCGGATAGTTCCGAGCCGAAAAGTATAGACGAAATTAAACGTTTTGGAATAACGATTAAAGGAGTAACTAAAGGTAAGGATTCAATAAACTACGGAATAGACGTAATGCAGCGTAACGAATACTTAGTTACTTCGAATAGCGGTAATTTAATCAAAGAATTACGCTCGTATGTTTGGGATACCGACAAGCAAGGCAACCGCCTAAACAAGCCAATAGATTTTAATAACCACGCTATCGACGCGTTCCGTTATCACGAAATGGAAACGCTCGGAATAGGTTCGAACTACGGAAGCTATGCAATACGATAAAACGAATGATATGCAAGTAATGATTTCTCGCGTTGAGGAATATATTTACGAGCGCACGGGCAAACGGGTTAGAATAGTGTTTAACAATATGCCACGCTTTACGGCTCACTTTGATATGCTAATTAAAGCACACGAATACGTCGTGAATTACAAAAACACGAATAAATAATTATAAGTATATGAAGTTAGAAATAAACGTTCCAAGTTCAATAAGCGAAATACCTTTAGTGAATTATCAAAAGTTCCTGAAGTTGCAACAATCTTCCAACGATGAAGAATTTATTGCTCAAAAAATGATTGAGATATTTTGCGGTATTCAGTTAAAGGACGTTGTTAAAATGAAACTAACAAGCGTTAACGAACTAATCATACACTTCAAAAATATCTTTGCAGAAAAGCCAAAGTTCAAACCGACCTTTAAGATAGGAGAAATTGAATACGGATTTATAACGGACTTAGAAAACATAAGTTTTGGCGAATACGTAGACTTAGATAACTACTTAGCGAAGTGGGAAGACTTTCATAAGGCAATGGCGGTTATGTACCGACCTATTAAAATACGGAACAAAGATAAATACGAGATAATCGAATACAACGGAGCAGGCGAATACGCGGAGTTAATGAAATACGCGCCAATGGACGTAGCTATATCCGCTTCGGTTTTTTTTTGGACTTTAGGAAGCGAGTTGTTAAGCGCTACCCTAAACTATTTAGAGAAGGAGTTGAAGACGATGAGCGCGAACGAACAAGCGACTTTAGCGCACGAACTCAATTCGGAAAAAAGTGGGGGTGGTATAGTTCAATCTATGGACTCGCTAAGGGAGACCTTACAAAGTACGACGAAGTTACTAAATTCGGATTATATAAATGTCTTACCTATCTCACATTCGAAGCAGAAAAAAACGAAATCGAATTAATGGAAATTAAAAAAAGTTATAAATGAACGGATATTACTCACTATTAAACGAACTTAGAACACACTTTAACTCCGATGCCTTGGTTAACACGGTGTCGCAAGGTTCGATATTCAACGTGGACTTAGGCAAACAAACTATTTTTCCATTGGTTCATATAATGGTTAATCAGGTTACTTTTAACGACAACGTAATGACTGCGAACGTAACTTTAATGGCTATGGATAACGTAAGCCAACGCAAAGAAGAAGCGCCCGACACGTTCGAAACCGCAGATAACGAAATAGACGTATTGAATACTCAGTTAGCAATTCTAAACCGAGCGTTTGAGATGCTTAAACACGGAAACATTTGGGATAACCTTTACCACTTAAACGGAGCGCCTACGTGCGAACCATTTATAGAACGATTCGAAAATTATTTAGCGGGTTGGGCGATGACCTTTGACGTAGATTTCCCTAACGATATGACTATTTGTTAAGGTGGATAAAGAACTACAACTTAAAGCGCTCGAAGAATTTAGGGACTACGTAATTAAACGTAGCAAGGCAAACCTACGCAAGAAAAAAAGCACGGGTAATTTAAGTAAAAGTTTGAATGCTGAAGTAAAGGTAATGCCGAATTCAATTCGTTTCTTTTTTGAAATGGCTGAATACGGGTTTTATCAAGACAAAGGGGTAAGCGGTACACGGAAAAAATATAACACGGAGTTTAGTTACACTACCAAAGCACCACCCCCGAAGGCGTTCGACAAATGGATAGTAAGAAAAGGGATAGCGCCACGAGACAAAAGCGGAAAATTCTTAACTCGAAAATCTTTGCAGTTTGCTTTGTCAAGGTACATATTTGTAAACGGAATCAAACCGAGTTTATTTTTTACACGACCTTTTGAAGCCGCATTTAAGGAACTACCTAACGAATTAATAGAAGCCTACGGGTTAGAATCCGAAGAACTATTTGACACGATAATGAAAGAAAATTTTAGAAACTATGCCAATAAATAGAATATTTGCACGAAGCCCGTATATTATAGAAGTAAACGAAGTAGGGCAAAGCGGAAGTAAAGTAGAATTATTTATATATCAAAACGGAACAACCCCGCCGCCTTCGCCAAGTTACACGTTAGAAAAGTTAATCCCTTCTTCCAACGATATAAAAAACTATTATAACATTTCTCCGTATTTAATGGAGCAAATTAAACACGATACCGTTTCGCAAAATTACTCTACGGATTCGGGAATATGGAACGTAGACAACTATATTAAAGTAGATGTAAAGCGTTATAAGTTAACGTTGTCGGGTTATGTTTTTTTAGACACTACTACTTATTGGGCGTTTGATGGATTCGGCTATTACTCGCAAGGTTATAACCCTTTGCATATTGGAATAATGCCCGTACACTTAGACTCAAAAGATTATTACTATTGGGTAGATGCAAACAACAACCCCGCAGTTAACCAATTAGAACGAGCGGGTACGTTTACGGCTTATCTAAGGGCGGGAAGAACGATTAAGTACACGCAATTTCAAACGGGCTTAACATATTCGTATAGCGTGCTAACCGATGACGTTTTTAACTTATATCGTGTTTACCCAAGTTACTATTTAACAGGTAACAAAGTAGAAGTTTTGGTAGGTGCTTCGATTGTTTGGGAAGCAAATTTTTACCCAATAGAAGAATGTAGGTACGACGTAATTACAATAGATTTTATAAATATGTACGGAGCGTGGCAACGTGAATTTATGTTTAAGGCTTCTTACGAAAGTTTATCAACGACGACAACCGAATTTAATTTAATGCAAACGATGGGGTTATTTGGTTCGTGGGACACCAACTTAAACCAACGCCAAACGTTTAACACGAACGGAACAATAAGTTACCGAGTTAACACGGGTTGGGTGGACGAATCGTTTAACTCAAACATTCAACAACTACTTTTAAGCGAACGAATCTTACTTAACAATCAACCCGTTAAAATGAAAACTAAAGAATTCGACAAGCAAAAGAACATAAACAATAAGACGATTAATTACGTACTTGAATTTGAACAAAGCAACGACCTAATTAACAACGTTATCTAATGAAAAGACAAGTACGCATATTTGTAGAAGGTAGGCAATTAGATTTATTTAACGATGAAACAATAGAAGTAAATTCTACAATCCAAAATATTCAGGATATTTCTAAAACCTTTACGGACTTTTCGCAGTCGTTTACAATACCAACGAGCGCGAATAATAACGCGATTTGGGAATACTTTTACGAGAACGCGTTAAATAGTTCGATTAACTACCAAGAGCGCTTAGACGGCTACATAGAAATAGATATGACCTTCTTCCGTAGGGGTAAAATCCAAATGGAAAAAAGCCAACTAAAAAACGGACAACCAAATAGCTACACGATAACTTTTTACGGGGATGTAACCACGCTTAAAGATTTAGTAGGCGAAGACCTATTAAGCGACCTTAACTATACGACTATAAACCACGATTACACGTTTAACGAGGTTTTTGATAGGGTACAAAATTACGGAACGGATTGGGACGTATGTTATCCGCTTATTTCTTCTAATCGCATTTGGGAGTATTTAAGCACGCAACCCCAAAGCAATATACCGCAATGGTTAATTCCTTTTATGGGTGCAACGTCTAACGACATTCACACTAACGCGGGTTCAATTAACTATACCGAGTTATTCCCCGCAGTACGGGTAAAATCTATTTTCGATATTATCGGACTTCAATACGGGGTAACTTTTACGGGAGCGTTTTTAAGCGACCCTAAATTCACGCAAGCGTACTTATGGTATAAAAATAAAAATACTTACGCGTTTACAGGCGAAGCGCAAAGCGTTATATTTAATTCGGTTGTTAGTGTGTTTTTACCTACATACCCACTTAATTTATATGTAGACCCAACGTTAGGTAAAATAAGTACAATTTATTTGAATGGTGCGAGTTTTCACGAGGTTACAATGGCGGTTAACACCATTTCAAGTTTAACTATTCCGTACTATGTAGATGTTTACCGAAACGGAGCGTTTTTCGCTACGTGGAACGGGTTAGGGTTTACGTTAAATGGCGCGTTAAGTAACATTCCAAACACTTTAGGACTTAACGATTACTACACCTTCCAAGTACGCGCAGAAAGTACGTTAAACATTGATTTTAACGTAACTTATTCCGTTAGTTATTTTATAGCAGGAACGCTAAACACGGACTTTATTACCTACGACACATTTACAAATGCCTTAACAACGTTCACGGACTTAGCTCAGTTAGCGCCAACTATGAAGGTAACGGACTTCGTTACGGGAATTCTAAAACAATTTAACTTAACGTGTTTTGGTACGGGCGTGAACACTTACGAAATAGTTCCTTTAGACGATTGGTACGGAGCGGGAGCGGTAATAGATATAACCGAGTTCACGGACAAAACCGAAATAGGAATAGACCGAGTTAAACTTTACAAAAAGATAGGGTTTGCGTTCGAGCAATCTAACTCGTTAATGAATAAAGCGTTCTTTGAACAAGGGTTAAAAGAATACGGAAACACGGAATACCAATACCCATACGACGGGGGAGAATTTACAATTAAAGTTCCGTTCGAAAACCTTTTGTTTAACCAATTTACAAGCGGTGGAACTCCAACGGGTTTACAAGTAGGTTATTCGTTAGATAGCGCCTTTGCGCCTTACATTCCTAAGCCTTGTTTACTTTACAAGTATGGCGGTGTAAATTTATCTCAACATATACACTTTACGGACGGTTCTTCGCATAACACCACGAATGACTATACGATGTTCGGACAAGACTTAACCGACAACGGGATAAAGTATTCTACCAACTTTGCGCCTGAAACTTCTTCTTATTGGTTAACTCCTATTCAACAAAGCATATTCGCTACGTATTATTTTCCTTACTTGACTAACCTATTTAACCCTAAAAATAGGCTAACAACTATTAAGGCGAATTTACCCGTTTCAATTCTTACGGGGTTGCAGTTGAACGACCGCTTAATTATTCGCGACAAGCGTTATTTAATAAACGAAATGAAAACGAACTTAGTAAGCGGGGAAACTACCTTCCAACTATTGAACGATTTTATGCCCGTGCTACCCGCGATAATAATTAATGCTTCGCCAAATACACCCACTTCGCCACCACCACCACCCGTACCAATCGTAGGGGTTCCGATTACGTTTCCTAACTTAGCACCAAGCCGAGGTAACACGATACGAGCCACATTTTCAAGTTCAAACCCCGATGTAATTTTACCCGCGCCAATAACAAGTAGCCAACGGGTAACGTTTATTCTTCCCGATGTAATAGGAAACGAAGAACGAATAACCGAGGAAGCAGATTTAAGGATATTGGAAGACGGACAAGAGAGAAAAACCGAAGGCGCTAACGACGTTATAGATATTCGAGTAACTTACGAAGGCGAAGACGGAAGCGAACAAACGCAAGAAATAATAATTATTAGACGATGAGTTATATTAATCAAATAGTGCAACTTTTACAAATAGCTGAATTCGTAGGCGAACACGAATATATTGAAATCGCAAAAGGAAAATATAAACTACACGACAAAATCAAACCCGCGTACAAACAAATGCTACGTGAGTTATATATAAAAAAACTAAATAGAAATGGCGGAAAAACGAACGATTGAATTAGAGGTTACAAGTGATGTAAAACCACTAAAGGCGCAATTAAAAGAAGCCGTTACGGAACTTCAAAAAATGGTTTCCCTTTACGGGGAGCAATCCGAACAAGCGGTATTAGCGGCAAAACGTGCGGCAGAACTTAAAGACCAAATCGAAGACACGAACGACTTACTACAATCGTATAAAGGCGAAGGAACGTTTTTAGCAATGAACAAAGCAATGACCGCCGTTGCTTCGGGTTTTAGTGCGGTCGAAGGTGGTTTAGCGTTAGTAGGAGTTGAAGGGGAGGCCGTTCAACAAACTATGCTTAAGGTTCAAAGCGCTATGGCTATTGCGCAGGGGTTAGAAGGCTTAGAAGACGCGGGAAGAGCATTTAGCAATTTAGGTACAAAGATAAAAGACGTAATAGCGGGATTAGTAAAGAAAAACGCAGTAACCGCAGCGGGTGCAGCCGTAGACAAAACGAACGTAGCAGTAACCGCCGCTCAAGGAGTTGCTTCTTCGGGATTAGCAACCGCACAAACGGGCGTAGCAGTTTCCACGGGAGTAGCGAGCAACGCGATGAAATTATTTAGAATTGCTTTGATTTCTACGGGTATCGGTGCAATCGTTGTGGCGGTTGGTTTACTTATTGCGAACTTTGACAAGGTAACGGCAGCCGTAATGGCGGCACGCGAACGCTTCGAAAAATTAGGCACGGGGGTGAAAATAGTTCTTTCTATTTTGTTTCCTTTTGTGGGTATTATATACGGAATAACCAAAGCGCTCGAAGCTATGGGGGTTATTGACGATGTAAAGACGGCTAAACTCAAAAAGAACGCAGAAGCACACACGGAAGCGGTTATAAAAAGTGCGGATAAACGAGCCAAAGCAATTAAAAAGGAACAAACGCAAAACGATAAAAAAGCACAAAGAGAAATAGATTTAGCGAAGGCTTCGGGCAAAGCCACTTACGAAATGGAACTATCTAAAGCGAAATCGCACCTTGCAAGTGGGCGCGTTTACTTAGAAGTTCAAAAGTCGAAAATGAAGGCAATAAAAGCCGAAATGGATTTACTATTGGCAAGCGAAGACGTAGATTCCGACCGCTACAAATCATTAAAAAAGCGAGCCGATGCAGTCCGTAAAATAATGGACGAAACGTACAAAGACAACGTAGACACAAAGCACTCTATTGAGATAATGGAAGCTGAACACCAAAAACAAATGGCGGATAAGGCTAAGGCAGCGGGGGATAAAGCAAAGCAAACCGCAGAACAAAACCGCAAAGCATACATAGACAACCTAAAGAAACAAAACGATGACCAAGCGAAATTAGAAGAAGAAGCCGAAAACCAAAAGCTCGCGTTAATGCAAGACGGGATAGACAAGGAAAAGGCGCTAAGACAAGACGCGTTTAACGATTACCGCGACAACTTCTTAAAGGAACGAACGCAAGAAGAACAAGCCGCCTTAGATAAGCAATACGAAAGCGGAAAAATAAGCCGTGAGGAATACAATAAACAAGTAGAAGAACTAAGGTTAAACGCAGAATCTAAACTAACGGAGCAAGAACGCCAAATTTTAGTAAACGCTAAAGACCTATTGAATAAAGACTTGTTAGCAATAGACGAAAAGCACCAAGACGAAGTTAAAAAACGTACCGAGGATTTTCAAAAGAAAATGCAAGAAGATGAAAAGAAACGGAGGTTAGATTTCGATATGGAAATAGAGCAGTTACAAGAACAAAACTACCAACAAAGTTTAACCGAACAACAACGCGAAATATATTTACTTCAAGAAAAGTATGCGGAAATGCAGTTATTAGCACAAGGTAACGCGGATGCAGAAAAGACGATAGCCGAAGCCAAAGGGCGCGAACTTGACGCAATAAACAAAAAGTACGACGAAGAAGACAAAGCACGAAGAGAAGCCGCATTACAACGTAACGCGGATTTAGCAAAGTCGGGGTTAAGCGCAATTAGCAGCCTTACGGAGTTGTTTGGTAAGAAAAGCGAAAAACAAGCAAAGAGAGCATTCCAAATTAAAAAGGCGGCAAGTATATCGAGCGCGTTAATAGATACTTTTTTAAGTGCGCGTTCCGCTTATTATTCGCAGTTTACACCCGTTCCCGACCCAAGTAGTCCCGTTCGTGGTGGTATCGCTGCGGGTATAGCGGTTGCAAGTGGGTTAATAGGAGTTGCTAAAATAGCTTCGCAAAAGTTCGAGGGCGGTGGTTCGGCTTCGGGTGGTGGTGGTGGTGGCGATGCAGGTGGCGGGGGTGGTATGGGTGGCGGTACTCAAGCGCCTTCGTTTAACGTTGTAGGCAATAACGGACTAAACCAATTAGCGCAACTTCAACAACAACCGACACAAGCCTACGTAGTTAGTGGACAAGTAACCACGGCTCAAAGTTTGGATAGGAATAGAGTACAAAACGCAACACTTTAAGAATAATTAAATTAATAAGATATGAGAATCATTGAACTGATTATAGACGAAAAGGACGAACAAAGCGGAATAGATGCGGTTAGTGTAGTTCATTCCCCCGCTATCGAAGAAAACTTTATAGCCCTAAATAAACACGAAATTATATTAAAAGAAGTTGACACCGAGAAACGAATTCTAATGGGTGCGGCCTTAGTACCGAATAAACAAATTTACCGCAGAAACGCAAAGAACGAAGAATACTATATTTATTTTAGTTCGGACACGATTAGAAAAGCAAGTGAATTGTTTTTAATGCGCTCAAACCAAAACAACGCAACTTACGAACACGAGAAAAAGTTAACGGGTTTAAGCGTGGTTGAATCGTGGATAATCGAAGACGAACAAAAAGACAAAAGCAAACTATACGGATTCGACTTACCTAAAGGAACTTGGATGATTTCAATGAAAGTAAACAACGAAGAAGTATGGAACGATGTTAAAGAAGGCAAAGTAAAAGGCTTTTCAATAGAAGGTTATTTCGCGGATAAATTCGAAATGAGTTCCGAAGAAGATGAAGCGACCGAGGTTGTAAACGAACTTAAAAAACTATTAGGGTTATGAACGAAAACGGAAACAAACCACGAGCAAGTAGGACAAGCGGAAAACGCGCGTGCCTATGTAAAGATGGAACGTATAAACGAAAATGTTGTACAGGCGAACTACAAAACCAAGGAATCGGAAGCGATGTTACACCACCGCAACCCGTGCCACCCGCACCTAATTGGAATCCGAAACCTTAAAAATGCAACAAACAAAAATTAAATAAGTTATATGATTATGAAAAACATTTTAGACAAAATCAACAAGGCTTACGAACTCGAAGCCAACAAAACGGAGTTAGGTACGCACCAAGTACACTTAGCGTTATTAGACGAATTAAAAGTTTATGCTAAAAATACCGCAAAATACGCCGCGGATTATAAGAAAAAAAGCCAAGCGATTAAAAAAAATGTTGCAACGTTACAAGAACTTCTTAAAGACGTTTCCGTTAACAAAGATTACGGGAAAAAAGTATTAGCAAATGCGCAAAAATATAAAGCTCAAATGGATAAATTATCTAAAGAACTTGGAATTAATTTACAAGGTAGCGAACCCGATAAATTATTAAGCGAAGTATTTATGTTAGGAGAAGATACGCAGGGAGATATAGACGATGCATTAAGCGCAGTAAGAACAATTAAAGTATAATAAAATGAAAAACATTTTAGACAAAATTAACAAAGCGTACGATGTCGAAGCAACTAAGTTAGCAAAACACGAAGTGGAGTTAGCAAATGTTAAAGAAATTCCAACGCGATTAAAAAAGATTTTAGACACTCAAAAAAAGTTAGATA
>Ga0208644_1002945_pt1 | contig 13354 bp, 4 predicted proteins | sample VirMetDEL_Nov_18_FD_184517 | JGI IMG/M metagenome (GOLD analysis project Ga0208644, IMG submission 184517) | Aqueous microbial communities from the Delaware River and Bay under freshwater to marine salinity gradient to study organic matter... | ecosystem: Environmental > Aquatic > Marine >... | reverse complement strand
AGTAGGTGGATACGCCCTTAATCTTGTACCCTTCAGGCACAACATGCGTCATATCGTGGTCTGGGCTGTAACCTCGCCTCGCCGCGTTTGCCTTAATACGGGTTACGGTGCGGTAGATATTACGCTCTCCGATGCCCAGCTTATGAGCCGCCTCTTTTTTTGTGAGGCCACTGTCCAGCAGGGCCGCGACCTCAGCCTGAGCCTTGCTCTCGGCAAACTTCCCTAACTGCATTCTATGCCCCCGCTAGAATGTGGTTTCTATGAATGGCAGGTCTGCCGCTTCCTTGAGTAGCGGGATGACCTTGAGGTACTCATTTATCTGAGCGTCTATATCCTCAATCATCTGGCGCTTCAGATCGCCGTCAATATCCCGCTGGAGTATCAGCGCCTTCTGCTTTCTGGCGTTATCCAGTTGTGATTTTATGTTATACACTGGCTTTTTCAGTGCCAGCAAGTGCTGTCGAGTGGCAAGATATCGCTCTAACTCCTCGACTCTGCCCTCTTTTTTCAGCTTATTCACTGTCGTTGTAACGGTCAGCACTTCTTTATAAAGATCGTATGCGTCCTGACGCAGTCCGCTACCCTCCGTCTGAGCAAAGAATCGCTTCGCTATAGGGTAGTCAAACGGCACCCTCCATGACGGCATCTTAGACGCCTCGTCACCCTTGACGGCCTCGGTTCTGGCTATGGCATCAACAGCGTCCAACACATAACTGCCAATCGTGCCAGTGTATCCGTATAAGACATGGTCAACCTTGAGAGGGCTGACGTTAAATGCCTGACCAATAACCTTCCCCAGCTCCGTAGAGCCAAGCCTGTCCTGCAAGCCGGCAGTGACATTCTGGTCCATGTAGTACGGAACAATTTCTCTGCCGGTGAATGAATTGTAGTTAAGTGCCGCCTCAGCAATCGGGGCAAACGCCTGTATGCCGAGAGGATTAATCTCAAAGGTGGAGACTATAGCGCGGCGAACTGTGTCAGTCACTTCTGGTCTTGACTTGTCACCTACAGTTGAGGCAAGCACGGTCTCCGGAATTGTCTTAAAGATCACGCCAACCTCAAACGGAATTGGCAAACGGACTGGGGCGCCCCATGACGTGGGAATGATCCAGTTGTTATCCTTGATTTCCTCTGACTGCTCCTTGTACTGATCGTCGTCGCTAACCAGCATGTAATACAAGCCGGTCAGTCCAGTCAACGTGGCGCCGCGCATCAGCATTGAGGCGATAGCGCGGTTTCTGCTTAGGGCCTTGTTAGCTGAATACCCACCGGTTGCGGCCCGATAGAACACGTCCAGACCTTGCATTCTTGCGTTAAGGAATGGGATGGCAGTGGTGATAACGCGGAACAGCGGGCTGGCCCCTCTGCGTGAGAAGTTAATTACCTCCATTGCCTGAAACAAGGCTTCAGCCTCATTCCCCGTGCGGGCCAGAACGTCTTTGTAAACCGCCATTCTTGTGGCGGCATCAGATCTTGTGGTGGCATTCCCAAGCGCATCCCACGCCCTGCCTAGCAAATTGAGCGCGGATAGCTGTTTGTTTCTACGCTTCAGCTCTTTGTCAAAGAACTCTTGAATATCCTTCGGGTCGTTGCTGTAATCATAGCCGCCCACTACGCCAGCCCTCTCCAGAGCCTCCGTTGAAGACACCAAGCCCTTCAGCGAGTCAACAACCGGAACGATGTCGGCGCCGCTCGTTACCCAAGCAGAAAGGGTGTCTCGCATCAGGTTTGCAACCATGAATCCGGGGTCTCTGGTGATCAGCTCCCTTAGCTTGTTAGCCGGCCAACCCAGAACGCGCTGGATCAAACTCATGTTCGCGTCGGCGCCGATAGACATCATGGAATCAGCAAGCATGCTGTCAAATAGTTCGACAGTGACGGTGTCTCCCTTAAACTTAAAGCTCATGGTCGGGTTGTCTGGAGTCTTGCCTGTCTGCAAACGCTGAGCCAAGCCCATGCTTAACATGTCTCTAGCAATACGTTGCTGGGCTACGTTCTTCATGCCCATTTCTATTGCCGCTGACAAGTTAAGGCTAATGGATTCGATTAACCCGACATCTACGCCCTTCTCACTGCCGCGATATCGCTTGAACTCTGACAGCGAACGAAGGTTACTGAATGGGCCTTTAGCCACGCGAGGGGTCGTCTCGTCGCCCTCAGCTTCCCGATAGAATGGGATGTATGCAGAGTCCTTCCATTGCTCCGCAGTCTCATCGTTAAGAATGCCGGTGGCTCGCAAGAAGTCGATGGTCTTGTTGTTGTATGCCTGCCATACGTCGTACCACTCTTTGACGGGATTGCGCCCGCTGGAATCTGTCAGGGAGTCAACCTCAGCCTCTATCGCCTGCCTTGTGGCGGCATCTACAGGGCTTAGCTTGCCCTTTTTGTCGAGCCATTTCCCCCTCTGCACCATCGCGTAGGTCTGGGCAAGCTGGCTGAGATCGCCGTGATCCTTGGTGTACAGGAGAGACATCACTTCGATCAGGCCGCGATACCGTCTGCCGTTGTGAACGAAGTCCTCCACCTTTGTGACGCCATCCCTATAGACGGGCACCCCGTCCTTGATTGCCGACGCAAGAATCCCCTTTGCCCTGTCTGCAAACAGAGCGGCGGCAATGGCGCTGGAGTCTGCCTCAAGCTCACGCAACTCAGGCACTTTCTGATAATACTTTTCCAGTCTGGCGTTCTTGTTGATGAAGGCCGTCTTCAATCTGGTAAAGAAGTCTTTTATTGGTCCTGTGTCCAGCACATTGTTGTATGTGTTAATCGGCGTTTCTGGGCGAGCGTTCTTTGTCAACTTGTCAATAGCAGACTTGGCGCCCGGAGTGGTCGGCTCGTATTGCTTCCGCGAATACATTTGCTCGCTATCAGGCTCTTGTGCCGCATTGGGATTCTGGGCAATGTATTGCGCTTCTGGTGACGCCTTGACGCTAAAGCGAGGCACCTGCGTTGGGTTGTCTTGGATAGTCTTGAGATTGTCCTCGGCCACCTTCTCAGCCTGCGCGGGGCTGATGGTCTGGCGAGGCTCTATCACCTCGGTCTCAATGTTTTTGGTGACCGGCTTCTGCCTGACTTCGGCAACGGACTCATCTGATATCAGGGGCTGATTGATGAATGCAACTTTGCCGAGCCTTTTATCGTTGACCCTGAAGCCTATAAAACCTGCGTTGTTTAGCGCGGAGAGCGTGGCGTCCCAGTCAAGATTGCCAGCAGGGTTTCTTGCCAGCAACCCGTATGGATCTGCGTTCAGTGGGTAGACAAGTAGCGGGTCTACGGAGAATGTGCTTTCTACATCCCCGAGGATCGTCTCACGCCGATACCCGTTTTCATCCGCCTTGACGATCCCGAAGTACGTTCCTTCCGGAGCATATCTTCTGGTGCGATCTGCTCCCCGCCCAGCCATCTTCGGGTCTGTTCTGGCAATCCGCTCCCTTGAGAAGTGGCTGAGCTGGAGCTTGCCGTCTGCGTCGATTGCGCCTTCAAGCCCTTCTTGAAAAACTGATGGATCTCTTCTTCTAGGGTCACTTTGTCTTGCCTCCTCTGAAACCCAAAGCGGGAGCAGTCCCGTCTTCTGGTCAGCATATACGGTGTCCGCGCCGTTGGCCGTGGCGTTGAACGCCGCATTAGGCCCGAAATTCACCCAAGAGTTTTGGCCTCGGGTTTCGCTTGTCATTGCTCTTCTTGCGAGAGGTGAATACATAGCCGCGTGAGACTGCCACGCATTCTCTTCACCTCTGGCGCGGAAGCCTACACCATTTTTAATGTGACCGAAATAGTCGTGTACCACGCGAAATACGTCGTTCGCCAGCATTGGGTCGCCATCTGCCGTTTGGTACGGCGTTTCTCTAAGCATGGGGTTTTTTGCCAGCGCCTCTGGGGTAAGCTCATCCATCCCATACCCATCTCGCGTCGAAAACACATACATGTGATTGTTGTTGATCACGTCCAAGATGGCATTGCGCGGGTTGCCGTAGGGGTCGGCGCCCTTAATAAACTGAACAGTAAGGCCGGAATTAAGAATCTCCTCGTACTGGGCGAGCGTCTCCTCAATCATCGCGTCATACGCCGCCCTAACCGTAGGGTCGTTTGGCATGTCCTCCATGAGGTCATATTCGATGGCGATCTTCCTTGCCATCTTCTGATCAACAGGGGCGTATTCGGTCAGTGGCTCGTATGCTATTCCTGACTTCTCAGCATAACGACGAGCCGCATCTACCGCTGGTTGGTGATATCCAAACTCAACGGCTTGGCCGTCCACATCGAATGACTCTGGCATGCCCTGCAATCTGCGGCTAAACATGATGTCATCTTCATACCGCATGCCCTCCGGTACTGTAGACGGGTCAAAGCCAGCAAACACGCCTTTAATGTTGGCAGGGTCAAATACGGCGATACCGGTGACTTCGCCCTGACCTGTAAGGTCTTCTACATCAAAGTACGAATCAAACCCTGCGGCTTTTGCAAAGGCGGCCACTCTCTCTAAATGCACAAAGTCTGGCTTGCCTGAGGATATTTTCTTGATGGCGTCTTGCGCGGCAACGAGCTTGTCATTGGCGAGCGGAGAAACATCAGTAATTCCCGCTGTTTCCATAGCCTGAGACATAAGCGGAGAAGCCATAGCCTTGCGCGTCTCCTGCTCCAAGATGTCTTGGTAGCCAGCGCCGCTTGTGCCTTTCTCTATCTCTCTGCCGACCCGCTCAACCATATCGCTATCGAACGGATTGAAGGTATTTTTAACGCGAAGAAACACCGGATAGACAGCCGGCGCCTCCCTTTCTCTGGCAACGACAGGCGCAAACTTACTGGCAAACGCTGGGTCTACCGTGAAGTGGCCTGCCACAATGCCTTGGATAGCGGGGATGGAAGCCCTGAACTTCTTAATATCTGGAGATGCTGTGCCGTGGAAATAAATGGTGTTGGTGTCAAAGCCCTGTTGCTCGGCGCGATCAATGCGGCTTGCAAGGATCTCGTCATCAACCTCTTCGCCCAGCAGTGACTCGTCAAAGTCCTTGATTTTCTGTTTTGCCTGAGCCGCTTTTTGAGCCGGGGCGCCTGTCAGCGTTACTGACTTGTCATATCCAGCGAATCTTGCCGGAAGCACTTCGGCCTGACGCTCTAGCTCATAAAGAGTGCGGATCTCTCCGCGTTCGCGAGCGCCAACCTGCCCCGTCTCCAGCGCCTCCATGAACTCACTAAATCTGAGCAAACGGCTGTCTGCCGTGAAGTCACGGGTATACCCAAGCAGGGACCTAAAGAATCTGGCAATGCGCTGTGCGATGGAGCGCGGCTTGCCCGACAGCCTAATTGACTTGCCCTCTGCGTCAACAACAGGGGTGCCACGGAACGCATAGCGAATAAGCTCTGCAACAGCTTCTTCCGCCCGCTTAACCGGCGTCAAGTCTGAGTAGGTTCGCTCCGCCCACTGACCAAATGTTTCTCCGTCTGAGCGTATGTACTTGCGGCTCAGCCTCTCCAGAAGCTGTAGCTCTGACTGCGTAATGAGGTCTAGGTTACGCAGGGCATGGACTATTTCATGGTTGAGAATGTCAATCGCGGCGGCTTCGACCTCGGCATCTGTGGCCTCTGGGCCAAGCTGTTCGATGATCGAGTCAAAGGATATTTGTAGTACCTTGGAGTTTGTGGCGTATCCGCCCTCTGCGCCTTCCTGCGCCTCGCCAAGAGTGATGTTCCCGTCTGCGTCTCTGGCTACATTTCGCACGGCATCAACCATGCGGAAAGTAAAGTCATCAGACAGCCCCAGCTTCTTGAGCCGCTTTTCCACTGCGGTGGCGGCGGCTTGTTTGCGCTGATCGGGAGCTGGCAGGGCAAGGACTGCCGCGCCCTCAGCCTCAATCTCAGGCTGAATCTGCTCAGGCTTTGCAATTTGTCGAGCCTTCTCTACTAACTTGTTGTAAGCAGGCATGCGAATAGGCATGCCACGCCCCTCAAGCTCAAGAGGGAGAATGTCTCGGTTGCTTTCTCGTAAGGTATTCAGCGCTACCTGAAGCTGTGCTGAGGAATATGGCTTAACCTCAAATACGGGAATCTTGGTGGGTTTGTCGAAGCGAGGAAGGTTGCGTAACTTGTAGTAGAACAGCCGCTTATCATTGCCAGAGAGGTCATCTAGGGTCTGATCTCGGCGTAGCTTTCTGCCGGTAAACTTCTCCGCCAGCTTCTTGACTTCGGGTGAGTTGTAGTCGGCGGCGATATTTTTTTCAGACAGCAGGTCGGTAAACTCGGCTTGGCTAAGCTCCGGCTCGCCAAACAGCTCGGAACTTGGCAGGAAGGCCCCGCCTTTCCGCCGGTTTAGATATGATGCGTACTCCTGAGCATCACGCATGCTTGTGAATTTGGTGCGTTTGGGCGCCCTCTTCCCTTGCTCCTTTAGCCCCTGACGCTCAACAGCGCTGACTGGCCTATCCGTGACCGTGCCTGTGGACCGACCTTCCCTGTCGATAGATATGGATGGGACGCCATCAATAGAGACAGCACGGAATGTGTCCGCGCCAGAAGCGCCAGACTCAAACTCAGCCAGTTTCCCTACATTATCGCCAATCACCTTGCGGACTTCGGAGAGAGAAAAACGGGTAGTTTCTGGAAGGCCGCGCTCAAGACGGCTGGCGTTGATCTTTTGAGCGGCGGTCATTTGCTTGCGGGGAATGCCCTGCTCAATGGCCTGCTCTGCGGTCAAGGTTTCTGCGAAACCCTGCTCTGTGGTGGTGTCAGCGGCGTAGTTTACGGCTGACTGGTGGTATGTATTGCGCTTGGGGCTAAATACCTTGCGCGCCATAGACAACAATGTGCGGCGTTGCGGCGCATCCAGCGGTTGTCCTGACTCTTCTATGAACTCATCAACAACAAGCTGGTTATTTCTTTCGACGTTTTCTGACAGCACGCGCTCATTCAGAGCGCCAGCCAACTGAATTGCATCTCTGGGATCGGCGTGCTCTGGGCCGTACTGCTTGCCATCTGAGTCCGTGACAATAGTTGTCTCTGCGCCAGTTTGTTGTATCTCAAACTGCTCATAGACAGGAAACTTATCGCCAAGCCGCCGAGATATTTCGATAGCCATAGCGCGGAAAGGGTTGCCGCCGGCAACCTTTTCTCTGACTGTCGGTATGCCATCGCGATCTGCGGCTGTGTATGGGGTGGTTGCCGGTTCGACATTAATCACGTCGATGTCTTCTTCGACAACAGGCTCTGCCTGAGCTGATCTGGCCTGCCTACGCTCTTGCTCGCGAGCCTCTTTCTCCTCGCGGAGCTGAGCCTCTGCCTCCTCAAACTCACTGATATCTTGCTCTTCAGCAAAGGATGCTTCGTGCAGGGTGCGCGCCCTTCTTCCTACTGCATAGTTAAGAATAAGATCCGCCGCCGCACCGACTGAGCCGCCGATGGTCAAGTCATCCCAAGCCGACTCGCCTATCTGCAAGTCTGGGTTGTAAAGATTAAGCTCGGTAGCGTCCTGCAAGAGACCGGCGCCAAGTTCCTGCAAGCCTTCTGCCGTGCCGGTACGCAGGGCGCTTCCAACCCGCTCAACTATGGTCTTCCCGAAGGGCTGTCGCAACACCTCGACAGGCAGTCCTTTCAGCAGAACGCCGATAGGCGCCAGCTCAGACAGGCCAATCAGCCCTCCAAACCCGATAGCCGCATCCTCTGTCTCTGGGTCAATATCTATGCCTTGAGCGCGCGCCTGCTCAATCCTTTGAGACTGCTGAGCGGCTCCAGAAGAAACGGCCAGCGTGCCTGCGCCTCCAGCGCCAACCGCAGTTGCGGCTTTGCCGGTCAGCCCGAGACCTTTTACGAGAGCGCCGGGAGTGAGGAAGGAAGCGAAAGAACCGAAGCCTTCGCCAAATTTAGCGGCGAAGTTATCGTCATAGGCAGAGTCTACGCCCAAAAACTCATTGACATTCTGGCGCCCCTGACGGGCGAGGTTGATGATGTAGTCCTCGTCCTCTTCGTCAATAACATCTTCCAGTCCGACAAGGTTGAGTCCTGCGTCAGCAAGCTGGGTGAGACCCTCAAGGGGGCTGAGGACAGTGCCGGACACAAAGCCAGCACCAAAGCGTTGGAAGGGTTCTGCGATGGCGCCGAGCACGCTGGTGTCAGGGTCAAACTCTCCACCCTTAATCATTGAAGCAAAGACGGTTGCCGCCTCAAAGTCCCCAGCGTTATGTGCGCTTACTAGCGCATCCTCAAGCTCTTGCCTCTTGGCCATGTTAAGAACCCAGATATTGAGAAATTATTTCGTCTCGGGTTCTTGCCCCTTGTTGCATACCGCCGGCACCCATCTTCTGTTCTTCGCCTAGCAGTCGGTTAATCAAAGGCATGATTCTAGCCTTGAGTTGCTCCTTTTCTTCGCCAAAAGCGGTTTCATACAGAGCAAGCAATCCTCGTAGACCCTCGCGGGCGGTAACGTCCTTGCTAATCTCCATCTTACCGGCAAGCTCTCTTTCGCTAAGGCCGAAGGTGCGCTCAAACTGGCTGGCTTTTTCCTCCCTCGCCAAGTCCTCGCGACCTGCTTGGTACTCAGCCAGACGCTTGCGAATATCCAAGGCTCTTTGTTCTTGAGCGCCCTTTATGCCGGCCTCGCCAGCGGCAGATAAGCCCTTGGATAGGTCGCCGCCAGCAATACCAGCTCCAAGTTGCATGAGCATGTTTGCTTGCGTCATTCTGCGAGACTCGTCAAGAATATCGCTGATATCGAATTTAGGCTCGCCTTTAGGTTTTGCTTGGGTTTGTACCGGGCTTGCGCCTTGTACTGACTTGTCACCAGTAGCAAAGTCAGCGAAGTAATCCTCCATTATGGAAAAGTCCGGTCGGTAGCGAGGATCGCTCCTGTCGGTCTGAGCTTCCTGAACTACCGCAAGCGCCTGATCTACAGGTTCGACAGACTCGACTCCGGGCTTTTCTCCCGTATAGGGAAGCGCATCTGTTCTGCTGTACCTGTCGGGGTCTCGCATTGCCGATTCTTCTGAGGCGGCGATTGCGCGGCCAAATGGAGCGTTACGTACCGACTCAGACATGCTACTGCCAATCGCGCCAAAAATATCAGCTATGCCGCCGCCCACTTCACCCAGTCTACTCACAGCAGGAGAATCGGTTAGCCCCCGAATAGCAGACCCAAAGTCCATGCTGGGGCGCGCCCTGCTCGGCATGTCCAAGTCAATATCGAAGTCAAATGATCTGCCGCCCGCCGCAGGAGCTGTTGTCATGTAATCTGGGGTGGCGTACTGAGCCTCAAGATCGCGAACAAGTGCCGAGGCCATAGGCTCAGCCATTCGCTCCTGCTCAGGTTTTTCCTTGAAAGAATCAAAAAGACCCAAGGCATCCGCCGCACGCAAAACCATAGGCGCCTTGTATATGTCAGAGCCTCCAGCCAGCATAGGCATGCGAGCCTCCTTCGACTCATAAGGCTCGCGCTCAAGCGCCTCTCTTGCCTCTGGAATCATGCTATCACCCATGCTGGCCTGCGGCATCCCGACCTTAGACTGCACATACTCCAGAACCTCTGGTCGCCCGTAAAAGGTCTTGCTTACAAAAGACAGAATCTCTGGGTAAGACGCTCCTGACGCCAGCAACCGGTCGATCTGATCCCGAACGGTTGAGCCTCCCGGCATTGGACCGGCCTCAGCGCCAGCAACATACTGGTCTAAAAACCCGCCTCCCTGCATCTTCACTATCCCACCTGCGGCCATTCCCATTGGCGGCATACCCGTAGGCATTCCTTGGGGAGGCATGCCCTGAGGGGGCATCCCCTGCGGCATCATCTGCGGCGGCATTCCCATAGGCTGTTGCGGCATCATAGCGGCGATACCTTCACGCATGATCTGGTCTTTCACGGTGCCTTGGGATTGCTCCTGCATTTGCGCTTCGTGGCGCTTACGCATGTCAGATCGACGCTGTATTTCAGAAACCACCAAGAACTGAGGAAGCTCTCCGGTAGGCATCTGGGCCTGTTGCATCAGGGTTTGATCCGGCAAGCCCTTGATCATGTCTTCTGCATCAAGAATGTTCATTTATTAGCCCCCGAATCCGCCAAGTGCGTTATACAGACCGACACCCGCTATGCCTGCCCCCAGTAATTGCTGAGTGGTTGACGGGGTAATGCCGTAGGATTGTGATATTTGACCCGGAGCAATAGGCAATCCCTGCAACATTGAGCTGTAGAATGCGAGTTGCTCTTTCGGGTATGCCTGTTGTCTGAGGAAGTCTGTGTAGCCGAGATCCAAGCCGCGCTGAAGAAGCTCGCGCTCTATCTGGCCCGCAGTCTGCATTGCTCTGAGTCGTTCCATTTCTTGAGCCTGACGCTGAGCGACAAAGTCGCCCATCATGCCAGCCGCCGCCAATCGCTGTTGCTCTCCGGACAGTAACTGACCATAACCAGACTGAGCCAGCTCCGCGCTTGTCCTTGCCCGAGCAAGCGCCGCCTGCTCTTGGGCTTGTCTTGCGGCTTCGTTTGCTTGGAACTGCTGTAGCCGCAACTGCTCTGCGCTTTGCATAGCGCCAATACCGGCCCCAAACCGCTCCAGCCCAAGTTGCATCTGGGCTTGGCGCATTGCCTCATTCTGCTCAAATGTACGCTGTCTAAATTGCTCTTGAGCCTGCCTTGCCGCATCCTCTTGCTGTTGCGCGCTAAGGCCCATCTCTGCGGCACGCTGTCTCGCCTGCTCTCCGAACTGGAATGCCTGCTGTTCTGACTGTTCTTGGAACTGCCGTTGCTGAAACTCCTGCTGGAATCCAGATTGCCTGAACTGCTCTTGCGCTTGACGGGCCGCGTCTTCCTGTTGCTGAGCAGTCAGACCCATCTGGGCCGCTTGCTGTCTTGCGGACTCGCCGGCCTGAAATGCCTGCACATCCATCTCTTGCTGGGCTCTGCGCCCCGCCTCTGTCTGCTGGAACGCCTGTTGCTCAAACTGCTCCTGCGCTTGTCGAGCGGCATCTGCTTGCTGTTGAGCAGTCATGCCGAACTGCGCGGCTTGCTGGCGGGCACGCTCACCGGCCTCGAACGAAGATATGGCCATCTGTTGCTGGGCCTGTCTCGCCTGCTCCGTTGTGCCGAACGCCGCCTGCCTGAACCGCTCCGCCTCTTGGAGGGCCTGCTGTTGAGCCTGCCCTCTCTGCAACCCAAACTGCCCAGCCTGCAACCTTGCGGCCCTGTCCGCCTCAAAGGCGCGCTGTGCCTGCTCAAATGCCTGCTGAGAGCCTGCCGCCTGAATGTCCCCAAGCTGGTCTTCAAGACTTCTTTGGCGCTCTGCCTGCATGATCGCTTCACGATAGCCACCCAAGCTACCGGCGCCTGCCGCCTGAAGGCCCAGTTGCTGTTCCATGATGCGTGATTGTCGGCGAGCTTCCTCTTTTTCCCTATCTACAACAAGTTGCTGATAAGGACTCATGTACGATTCAATCGTTCTTGGGTCTGCTATCGTGCCCGCTTCAAATCCGGGGCCAACATCCAGAGCGCCCTCGTATTGGCTTTGCAAATCTCTGGCAGTATAGTCCTGACCCAGCTCTCGGGCGACGTAGCCGGGATCGAACTCCCCGGCTTTGTAGCCGGCCTGAAGATCTCTAGCGGTATATCCCTGCTGTATATCCCCAGCTTGATATCCGGGGTCAAAGGCGCCGGCCTGATAACCAAGTCCTAGCCTTTCTGCGTCAAAGCCAGATGCACGTTGTTGTGCTAAGTAGCCCGGATCAAAGTCCCCCGCACTGTAGGTGCTTAGCCTGCCCTGAGCCGTATACTGCGATGGAAGCCCTGCCGTGATTGATCGGGCGCCGGGAAGATAGGTAAACCCAGACTGGCCAGCTTCGTAGGTGGACGGCCCCTGAGCGCCCGCTGTAGCCGCCAGCATTGCCTGAGCGTATGGACTGCCTTGACCGACCTGAGCCGCAATGTCGCCTGCGGCCATCAATTCCTCAGGAGTGCCTGACACGCCCAACTGCTGGAAGCGCCGCATAGCCTCTTGCTCGGAGGGAGTAAAGTACTCCAGCCTCTGCGCGGGATACGTTTCGTAAGGCACAGCACTTTCATAGCCAACACGCGCCAATAGGTCGCGATAAAATGGTTCCGCGTACTCCGGCAGGTTTGACTGAATAACAGTCTGTTCAGAAGGAGCTGAGCCGCCGCCTTTAGACATCGCTTATATCCTTTTCGTAAAATATAGAGGCTTTTTCAAAGCCATCTTTCTCCAGCCATTTCCAGAAACCAAAACGAGCAACGCCCTCAAGGGCGTCACAACCGCAATCTCTTGCGTAACGGGTTATTGTTTCCAGCAACTGTGGATACCACGCATCAAAGCCCTCACCGCCAATAAAGTGCATGGAGAGCATCTTTCGTGCTGGGTATTGAGTGATCTCAGTGGTCAAAGCTCCGTGGACCTTTAGGTCTTCATCGAATGCGATCCAAAGCTGTGATCTGCCTGTGGCCACTGCGGCGCAAAGATGGTCTGTAGTCCACCTGCCTTTACACCTGTCCACCGCTGGCGCTAAGTGGACTTTCGCGTCATTCCAGACGTACATCACTTGATCCGGAGGAACAAGCGTTATGTTCATGCGGGCATAGATCTCCTTGCGTCAATCGCTGGTGGCTGATCGCCGTTTCCGCCTCGCGACTTCCGCACTCGCTCCATCATTGCATATAACTCATCAGCCCCAGCGTCCGAGCTTCCATCGCCTAGCCCAGATACCACGTCTGCTGGGACAATAAACTCACCGGGAGACACGGCAACAGGCTGTTGATCGCCTATCATACCGGGCACCGCATCATCCATGCCACTGCCATTTCCATTAACCATGCCTTCGGTCTGGGCTTCAGGCACAACACTCTTCAGGATCATGTCCCTCACCATCGCAAACACGTCGCTTCCATACTTCTCGGTGAAAGCGGCAACAATAGCGTCGGCATCCTCAGTGCGGCCCAGCACAGCTTGGGCCAGAATCATTATTTCTTCTTCGCTGGGAGTCGCGCTAAACTGGTTATCAACCTCAGCGATGCCCCCAGCCGGTGCGCGAACCTCGCCTAGCGGCGTTCTGAGCGCGACAGTATCATCTCTTCTGGGGGAAGGCGCGGTCTCGATTTCACCCGGAATCTCTGTTATGCCGCCCTCCCTTTTGAAAGTGGGAAACTGGCCTTCAGGCGTGCGGAATTGATACGATGAGATGTTGCCGTTGTCCAAGAAATACATGCGGTCGCCAATAGCTACCTCTTGGCCACCCATCAACTTGCGGTTCCCCATCATTTTGGCGCGCATTTGCTCTACGTCCGTCATTTGCTCCGGGTTAATCCCAAACGGCACGGACTGAGCCTCTCTGTGTCGGGCCAGCTCTTCCTCTGAGATATTGCTAAACAGACCGCGAG
>Ga0208644_1002943_pt1 | contig 13357 bp, 15 predicted proteins | sample VirMetDEL_Nov_18_FD_184517 | JGI IMG/M metagenome (GOLD analysis project Ga0208644, IMG submission 184517) | Aqueous microbial communities from the Delaware River and Bay under freshwater to marine salinity gradient to study organic matter... | ecosystem: Environmental > Aquatic > Marine >... | reverse complement strand
CCTATCCCCCTGTAATAATATTAAGTATAATATATACCTATAACCCCCTATTTATATTTAATAATAATAATCTATTCCCCTAAAAATAAAATAAAGTAGGAAATCAACCATAGAAAATTTTAAATAAAAAAAAGTAAATACCCCCAGTTTCCCCTATCAGGAATAGAATCCCCCTATACATCTTATACCCATTCAATAGGTTTCACGAGTTTTCCATCAACCCCTAGTATATATCGGTCTTTGAAGTGTTGAATGGAAAAATTCCACAGGGGGAAATTTAAAACTTTTGTTTAAACCAACCTAAAATCTCGGTTGGTGAGATTCGGTGAGTTTCGGTGGGAAAATTAAAATCATTTTTTTTAACAACCAACCTAAAATCTCGGTTGGTGAATTCGGTGATTTCTGTTTGAAAACAACCAACCTAAAATCTCGGTTGGTGAGGTTCGGTGATAACGGTGTGATCAGATGTGCACAATTTTCCATTTTTATTTTTGATTTTCGTTTTGAGTTTTCTAATTTGAATTTCATTTTTTTTTTTTCAAAATTGTGCACATCTGATCACACCGTTATCACCGAGATATTTTGAAGTATACACATACCTATAACCCCCTTTTCTATATGTTGATATAATAAACAGTTCTCACCGAAATAAAAATAGGTATAAAAACACCCTTTAAAAATGTTAAATAAAAAATAATCAGTAAAACGAATCTCACCGAAAACAGAACGAATCTCACCACCTTCGTTTCTTACCTTATGTCGTCCATTCAATTAACTTGACTAATTTCCCATCAACCCCCAATATATATCGGTCTTTAAAGTTTTGGGTTTTGAAATCACAGAACAAAAATGAATAAAGTTGTTTGAACCAGTCAATTAATTCCCCTTCAATATGTTTTCGTTCCCTTTTACCAGTATAAGTATCCAAGAAAGCTTCAATTTCACTTGTATTACCAGCCCTGAAAAATATAGCGTATTTCGTATTTACTCGTAGAATAGTAGAAACACCCCTTAATTTTTGAACCAAGACGATAGGACTGATATTAATATGTCTACCTTTGAAAAACACCTTTTCAATAAGACTATGTTGTCGAAGAAATTCCAAACAATCATCTAATATTAGAATCACTGAAGGACAAGATTTTTTACCATATCTTTTGATAATATCCCCTTGTGTCTGCATAATTTCTTTCACTACATTAGGGTCATAGTCGTGAAATAATGTAAATTTTTTATTTTTCCCATCGTGGGGTTCAAAGTCCTTGTAATCTCCTGAAAATTCTAATGAGGGACATAATACAACGATATAATCGTAGTTCTTTTGGCACTCTTTCAAAATTTTCCTTAACAACATCGTTTTCCCAGACCCACTTGATCCCGCGATCAACATGGAGAAATTTGAACCATCAAATATATCTTTCCAATCTGTCATTATTTTTTGTTAGTTTTTTATTTAAAGATAAACAAAGATGTCTAATATATACAATCGTGGTTTAGAATATCAAATTTTACCAAGTGGTAAAAGAGTATTACAATACCCAACAGGAAACACAGTTCCCCAGTATGCTTTGGTGGGTAATTTGAAACCCAATTTAGATTGGAAGACTAATAGAATGATACAACCCCTAACTCAAACTAAGCAACCGATGTTAGAACCCCCATTTGTTCCAAAGAACCCAGTAAGAGCCAATAGTTTAGGAGGACGAAAACCTTATGATATAGACTATATAATTCCCCCCAAAAAATTGAAACCCTCGACAGGTCTTTTATGGGAACCCAATAGTATAAGGGAGATGCGGCAAAATGTATATCCAGATGGATTACCGAAGAATAATATTCCAGCACAAAGTGCCGATAGTGCCTACTTACAAGAAAAGAGTAATCTTGCCGAAATGAAACGATTACAGGAGGAAATCAAATTAGGACGACCTGACCGAGGAGATTTGAAAGAATTGCAGAACCAATTGGAAGAAAGACAATACAAAGCAAACCCCTACAAAAATGTAGCGTTGTCTGTGGAATCACATAGACAGATGGCAGAAAGGGAAGCTAAGGTAATTCAAGATGAATTGAGACAATTAAGAAGAGATGCTGGAGTTCATAAAGACGATATAGTTTCAACATTACAGACAGGAATACCAACAGGTAAAAAACCATCATTTTTACCAACTACAGGATTTACAACTCCATTAAAAACACCTGTTCCAACTATGGCATCTATATCACCTGAATTAACAAAACTTATATTTTCAACTCCTTATGAAGATTTCCAAGTTGTAGATGAAAAAACAGGTGGATTAATTAAAGATGGAGAAACTAATTTTAAGAAATTACAAAATATAATAGATATATATGAAAGAGACCCTAAAATAATAGAAACAGAATTATCAAACAACAAAGAAAGGGCTATTTTTTATCAAAGAATTATAACAGGATATTTACTGAATGAAAATAAAACACTATCAGCCAAAGACCTTGAAAAATATTCAGCATCTATAATCAACGATATAAAAAAGAAAGGAAAAGTTGATTTAAAAAATATAAAGAACGATTTTGACGATTGGATGAAATCACAAAGCAAAGCAGATTTGGATAAAACTATTTATAGAATAGATATAAGAACACCCTCCAAAGGAACAAAAATTCCTCCTTCTCCTATGGGTTTTGTAACTCCTATAAAAAGGAAAGGTTCAGTATAATAAAATGCTTCTTTTTAAAACATTTAAATTTAACCCAGTTTGTAAATCGGGTTGTTTTGTTGTTTATCGATCTTTTTTGTCACGTAGTTTTTCCCATTTTAAAATATTTTCTATATCTAAAACAAAAAGAACAAATGATACAATCGTGTCCCCATCTTTACAAGACGACAAATGAGAAACCTTGTTGTATGGAGTGTGGTTTGGTTATGGATATAGAAAATCCGCCATATATTCGTTGTTTGAAACACTATAAGATTTTTTTGGATAATAATATATTAGTTCCAGTTTCAAGTCTTTATGGTGAAAAATTAAAAAGTCAAGTTTTTGATTTCCTTGCCCGACATGAAAAATTTTCACTTCCCAGTTTCAACCATACGATTTTTTATCAAAATTATATAAATTTTTTAGAAAATAACAGAAATGAAATTTTACCCATAAAAAAAAGAATTCGTCCAATAACTAAAATTTTTGGTCTTCATCGTAAAATGTTTCTTGAATATCTTTTGAATGTTCCTTTACAAGATGATTTCTCCATAGAAGAATGTTGAAAAGAATTATTTTTTCGTTATGTTTATAATCCTTGAAATCACCCTTGAAAGTTTTTTTGAAAATTTTTTGTTCGTATTTGGGTAAATTTTCAAACAAATTTTCGATCTCCTTTAATAATTTCATATGTTTACGTTTATATTTTTTTACAAAATATTTAAAAAAAAATAGAATAAAATAAAATATGAGTGACGAAATAAAAATCGAACAACCAAAAGAAGATACCTCGTATATCAACGTGCAGCCCAAGGGAGAAATTATATCCCAAGTTCAAATCGAATGTCGTGTCGTTTTGAATGATACGATGTATTGCTTTATCCATTGTTACGATATAAACAAGGTTAAAATTAAGTTGTATCAAGTTCCTTTGAGCCCCGATGAGTACTCAAATTGGGTTGATGATAATGAACTCCAAAATCTAATTTTAAGTAAAGTTGGGCTTGTTAAACTTTAACTGACGAGTTTTTTAATTTTTTCAAGAGAAATTAAAAAAAGCCTTGCTTTTTTAATACAAAGTCCAAGTGAAAGTTGCGTTATTTACAACTAATCCTAAATTCGTCGCAACTCCATTCCCTCGCTGGTAGGTAATTGTCCCAACAAAATTAACTATTACATTCCAAAAAGTATAACTCGTGCCTGAACCTTCATTTACCCAAGAAACGCCTACAGTTTCTGCGTTGGCAGAAATAGGTCGGAATCTCAAAGGAACAATACCTACGCAATCCAAGAAATTTCTACCTGTGATTGGTGCGGTAAAAGTCATACTGGTAATAGTGGCAACAACTACTCGGCCTGTTCTTGTTAGATAAATATTCGCACTAGCCGTTCTTGTATCAAACGTAAAAGTAGCAGCTACTGTGGCTTCTTCATAATACTGTAAAGGACTTGGAACATAAAGAGCGTTGTTGCCTGCAGTAGAACCATACAATCTTACTCCGTCCGCTGCAAAACTTACTCGTTGAGTTCCACCAACACTTACATTTAAAATGGGGCCTGCACTCCAGTACAGCCCAGTTGTACTATGTGTAGTATTGAATATCTGAGGAGCAGCAGCCGTTCCCAAGTTAAATAGATTGATAGGTTGACGGCAGTCTAACGCTGTTGGAGTTAGTTGAAGAATCAAAGAATTATTACAATACATTCCAATTCTATTAGGTGGGTTATACTGAATTACTGTGGTCGGACTATTCGAAAATCCAACTCCACTATCGGGTAGTAAAACTTTAACCGAAGAAGTTATAGCCGTATTTTGAATATTCAATCGCTCTACCGCATTGGTAGAAAAATTTATTCTATTGAAATCAAAATACATCCCTAAATCATTAGTAAGAGATCCGTATACTGTATTTCCTGCGCTTCCTATATTATTCGATTTATAATTTTCAACATACAAAGGCAGTAGATTAACAGTTACGTCGTTCGTGTTGATAGTTAATCTTTCAGAACCGCTCGTCGAAAATCCTATTGTATTTGGTCCGGCTCTATACATACCAGTATCGATGTCACCTTGAAATGCATAACTTGGATCAGATGCCATTCCATGTTGCGCATGATTTGTTTTGTTAGTTAATAATTGATTTCCATTAGTAACTACAAAATCTCCATCCAAATCTGGAAGAACTAAAATTCTGGGGGCAGCAGTTGAAGCACTTGTAATTCTGGTAAAATTCGTGGTCCCATTATATACATCAAGTTCTTTGCAATCAATTAGGCTTGATGAAGTTGTCGTGGGCTGGACCCCAACTAAATTGTCAACAGAGAGATAACTCATTTTGATTTTATTGTAGAGAATTTTAAAATCAAAATGTTTCGTTATTGGACTGGTTCAATCATCAAGGTTAAAGTAATTCTATGGTTTGGATCTAAGACCATCTGTCTACCCTTATCGTTGAAGAAACGAATTTCCATACTTGATAGGGAATTCCTATTTACATTATGGGACAAGGGGATTTGGGTTTGATACAATTGAATAGACCCCTTGGGAACTTCCCATTTTACTCTACCCAAAATATTCCCCCTTTGAGTGATCCCAGTAGAAAGGGAATTTGTAGGGTGATTTATAAGAATATCCATATATCTACTCCCAACTAAATTAACAATATAACTTCCACTTTGAACTGTGCTAAAACTTGTAGTTGTGCTTGGAAATCCCAACTCTGCAAGACAAGTGGAACTTGATTGAATTGAAAAAGTATTTGGTATATTAGCAGAAATAGTTAATTTTAGGGTAGAAGCATTATAGGAGCAAGTATAACTATTAGCAATCCCCACAACAGCGTTCATTCGAGTAGCAATATGAGTAGCAAGATCAGTTCCAGTATAAGTCCCTTGTAAAATTGAAGCAGTAAAATTAACGACCCCACCATTTTCTCGAAAAACGAGGGAATTATTATAACCAGTTTGAAACACAGGTTCAATATTAGGACAGGAAACTTCAAGGAGGGATAATTTATATACATCGTAATTGTCACTCAATACTCCATTAATATTAAAGTTCATATCCGTAGGTGAAGTATCACTTGATTTATATGAAGAATAGTCACTATCTAAAAAAAGTTTGAAAGACATATTTATTGTTTATCCTTAGTTTTTTTTAAATTTACGAGAAAACGATTGTGGAAGCTTTAGAAATTCTCATCAATCTGTTATGGATGATGAATGAATGGTAATAATAACCGTCATAAACCCCGCCTAATGCTCCGCTTCTTGTGATATTTAATTGTAAATCATTATTAGAAGTATCAATACCAGTATAATTCCCGTCTCTATCTAATCTGGCAGCCATAACAAATTTCAAACTTTCATTATCCAAAGAAACACCTGATGCAGCAAATGCTTTTGGTCTATATAATTTATTTACAGAGAAATATTCTTCTGGTAGAATTGAAGAACATTCATATTTTGCTCCGTGGCTGTCTAATGCTTGAAGAACATAATTCCAATTGTTTCCATTAGTAATATATGCGGGAGTTCCTGTTGCACCATTCCCGCAATCAACAGGTCTGGCAAAAGGAAAATATTCACTACCGCACTGGAATTGATAAGAGGTAATCAATCCTTTTATATGAGTTCCATTAGTATCATTAGCATAACTATCTGCAGTTGCAGATTGACTTTCGGCTAATTTTTGTAAAACCAAAATAGCCAAAGCAGAATGGCAATTTGAAGGAATAGTAAAAGTATCATTTTGAGCCCTATTATTTCTTGAAATTTTATTACTCACATAATCTATCCAGTGCAACATAATACCTTGTTCGCTATTGTATTGTTCTACATAGGCATTCATTAGACTTTCACTTGGTGTGATGAGGTTGGCAACTATTACTGGATCTTGAATATGCCACTTAAAAGCAAAAGCATCTCCAATTCCGTCAGCATTTCCTTTTCTTGCAAATACTACTGAATGGTGTGGTCTATTTAGAGTAAGTTCAATAGTCAAATTTCTCAAAAATGGTAAAGGAAGATACTTGATATTGTTGAAAAAATCACTAAAAAGTTTAACTTTACAGACAACTGGTGCTGCAGCCGTTCCTTGTGCTCCTCTAAATCTAATAGACCTATCTCCTCTTGACACTTTCAAAACACCTGCGAGATTATTGTCTCCAACATTATCAATTGTAGTACCTGTTTCAATAGTCATACTATTTGCAGTTGGAATATTAATAACTTTACCGCAAATTAACGGTTGCAAGTTATTTGTGTCGTTGTCTAACATAAGAACAACTTCTTCACCAATAGCATAATTTACTGAAGCACCAGCCATACCAGTAATGATTACAGTTTGTGAGATATCGTTGGCTGCAGCAACGTTATTAATTGTGTCCCAAGCGCCAACATTTGCAAAATCACCGAAATTTTGTAATATTCTTTTATCTTTAACAACTCCGCAGTAATTAAAAACATCTCCAGTAATACCGTCTAAACTTGATGCCCCTTCTTGAAATTCCAAATGAGGTGCTGACATAGTATGTTGTCTAATTGCAGCATATAAGGCAGAATAGTCATAATCACTAATAATAGTTCCATTTGACAAACTAATACGCAGTCGTGAAAAAAGGGCATGCGCTCCTCCAGTTTCTAAAAATCTTGCAGTTTGTTCTGTAGCAACTGAATTGCCGTTTGCTGTGATTTCTCCCCATAGTTTAAATTGCAACCAAGAGTTTCTACCGTCTAAGAAGGAATCAGCAGAGTTAAGGGTAAATTTGATAATGTTAGTTCCTTCATAAGTATAATCAGTTTGTCCGTCGCTTACATATTCCCTCATTCTTCGTGACACAACAAAGTCACTCGAAGTCATAGGAATAGCTGGCGTAAATTCACTTGGAACTTGTGGGGCAATTTTTAAATTATTCGTCATCGACATTTTTATATTACTTTATTTATATGGAAAATTTCCTTTAAAAAATATAAAAATGTTTTGATTATACCATTAACCCGCCTTGAATGCCAGCACCACCTGAAAAAGCTTGGTCGGCAATACCTCCATATGATTCGCCGGTAGATAAAGCAGAAGTAATAGAATTATCGACAAGTTGACCTATAGCCTCAATTTCTCCACCTTGAATCCACTCGTCAATTTTATCAACGTGACGTTTTAATCTATTCCAAGATACACCAAAAACTTGTGTATCTCTCAACTCATCAATTCCTTCTTGTAAAGAAGTTCCAATAAACGGTATGGAACTGGCTTTGTCCAATTGTTTATCTATCCAATCCATTCCATTTCGGGCGTGGTGCACAATTGATTTGCCAAAGTTATAGACTTCACTGACCCCTGATTTTACCTTGTTATAAACATTTGCTACACTACTAAAGAAAGACATAAGACCCATATTGTTTTTTTATTTATTATAGAGATAAAATGCCTTACAAAATAAAAAAATGTGATGAGTGTGGTTGCGGGACATACAAGGTCATAAATACCAAAACTGGTAAAGTCCAAGCAAAACATACAACTTTGAAAAAAGCACAAGCCCAAGTGAGACTATTGAAGGGTAAAGAAAAAGTTATTGAACCTGCTTCTGTTCGTCAGTTGAGGGATAGACCAATGAATTATTCTTCTTCATTACAATGTTGCCACCAACCTCTACGATAGATGGGACATATTTAGAAACTATGATATGTAATTTTGTTTCCAAGTGACGTGTAACATTATTAAATTTTTTATCACACAACTCACAATATCTATATTTCTCGGTTTGTTCTTTGTTGTTATATTTGTCCTTGTTGTTTTGGTAGTAGTTTTGGAAATACTCTTTACGAGAAATATTTTTAATCATTATGGGGGTCTTTGTTATACTCGTTTTGTTTTTAAATTAATTTATTCAATTTAAAAAGTTTTACAAGTATGTTTTACGAATACCACTCTTCACTCGTGTTATATGAATGTAACATTTTGGTACACATTTCTTCTTTTTCAGTTATGGGAATGTTTAATTTTTCAATCCAAGCTTTCTTTGCGATACGAAGATAATTGATTACACCTTGGTTGAAGTCGTTTTTATATTTTTTGAAAATTTTTCTAATGTGATATTCCCATTTACTTGGACTTTTTTCGGTATTGGAAACATTTTTTAACAAGTCCATCAATCTTGGTGAAATATCATAGTAGATGGGGTCTTTTCCTCCCATAGTTTTACCGACAACTATTTTGAACTTTTGTGTAGAAAGAATGTACTGATTAACTTGGTCTTTGATTTCATTTTCAACGACGATGGAATTGTAGAAATCGTTTCTTAAACATTCAATTTCAAAATACGACAACCAACAAATTTTAACCCAAGGGTCATTTATATCATTACACATTTCCCAAGATTTATTTTTAATCTCTTCCCATTCGGTAGGGGTAATCTGTTGTGTTTTTTCAATATTCTTTTTTTTTGGGATAGATTGTCGTTTAGTTCTAATAGGATTGAAAAGATTTATAATTGTCGTTAAATGGGGGTCTCTAATCCATTTGAATTTATCGTTAAGTTTGAAAAAAGTGTTATACAGATTATATAGGGAATTGATTTTGGATTGTTCTTTACAATCTTCGGTTTGTTTTTTGAAGATTTCAACTAAAATATTTCCATTTCCAACTGAACCCCAAATATCATTATTCCAAAGATTTTTATAATTTTTCAAACTCTTTTCAGTAATTCCCACATCGGTTAATAGTGTTAAAAAATGTTCTTGATTTTCAATAGAGAATGTTTTGTGTTCTTCATCATCTTCTTCATCATCGATTTCTATTTCACTTTCTTCATCTTCTTCATCATCGATTTCAGTTTCTTCATCGTCGGTTTCCTCATCTGGTTCGTCTAAAATAATGATATTGGGTTTTTCAATTGGTTTGGGTTTTTTTTCACCAATAAATTTTAAAATATCATTACACATTTGTATCAAGTCTTTCTTGGTATTGAATGTAATAGAATATTCATAATTTTCAGTTTTGTTCTCTAATTTCATCGTTCGTTTTTGTTAAATAAAATATTTTTTTAAATTTTTTTCAATTTTATTTAAAAATTTTATTGTGATGTAATAAATGGATATTCCCCAAGAACAAAAATCGAAAAGAACAAAAAAACCGATAATTTTGAAAACAACTATACCCACCGAAGAAACAGAACCGAAACCAAAATATAAAAAATTAGTCAAGGGGTCGATTGAATCGAAAGAATATATGAGTAAGTTGAGAGCTTTAAGAAAAAAGAAAACTGAACAGGGATAGTATGAAAAAAATAAAATTTTTTTTAAATTTTATTTCCTATAATAAAACACTATTTATAATATGGAGATTTCACGAAGAACAGGTTTAAGAGAATTAAAACTACAATATTTACAAGTGACTGGAAGACCGGCACCCGATAAAAAACAAGAAGAAACATATTTGGGATATAAAAATATCCTGATTAATGAGATGTTAAAAAATCCAAATGTTAAATTACGATTTGGAGAGAGGATATCAAAAAATAAACCAACTGATTACCAAGAACAGAAAATTGATCGTCGTGGAGGACGACCAAGAACTACTGGGAGAGAAAGGATTTGTAATATAGTTAAAAAAGGTACTAATACAAATAGAGTATCAGAACAGAATTATGAATGTAAAAGACAACCGAGAACCCCACGAGAACAGACACCACGAATAGAAACTCCACAACCAACTCCCAGACAACCAACTCCCAGACAACCAACTCCCCAACAAGAGGAGAAAAAAGAAGTCATAGTTATTCGAGATGGAATCGATTTTAAAGAATTACAGAGTGTAACCGAAGATGGTTTGAGACGGATTATAACAGCTTTGATTCCATATCGTCAAAGGAATAAAGATTTACTAATAGAAAGATATAATGTTCCGAGAGGACGATTAAATGATTTAAAACGACCCCAATTATTAGACCTTTTACAACGAAATAATATTACAGAAATATCAGGGGATAGTGCTTTGAAGATTTTGAGATACAGAGGGAAGTGATTTGGTTGAACATTATAATATGTTATTCAAATTAATCTTATGTTTATCCAAGGGTTCTGTTTGAACTTTTCTCTTCAAGGGATATTTTGGGTAACCTTCATATGGAATGGGTTTCACGAGCTTATTTAGATGTTTAGAAAATTCCTTTGGTGGAATTTTCATATTAGAATAACAGAACGAGTTATATAAATCATTCTTATCTAATCTTTGTTTTGGAGAAACATTTTGGTCTATATCAAAATTTTCAAACAACCAATTATAAACTGGGTTTTGACTATTGAAATATTCATTAGTTTCTCTTTTAACTTGTTCGGTTTCATAAAATTTTCCCTCTGTTTCCAAATAAACCTGTATCATTTTCATTAAAAACCCATCTCTATAATTTTTGTTTGTTTTAACCTTATTTTTCAAATTTGTATCACCTACTTTTTGGTATTTTTCCTCAATATCATTTTGATTTGATACAAATTGAAAGGGAAACTCTATAATTTTCAATCTTCTCTGTATAGCATCATCGGTCTTCGATAGTTCAGGTTTATCATTACACTGTAGAAACATCGTAAATTGGGGTTTATATATAAATTCATTTTGGTTCAAAAATCTACATGAAATTTCATCGTTTCCAGTTAGTTTTTTTATCAACCCAATTTTTAGTGTATCAGCATCTTTATCAGTTTCAGGTTCCGTCGTCATACAACATCGTTTATATTGTAGTTGGGCTATTGCAGAATTTGCCCTTCTTGGGTCTTTGTTATACGAAGTCAACTGTGCTATATCAATAGAACCATAATAGTCGCCAAGTGTTTGTTGTAAGACATCACAAAATACACCCTTGCCATTTCTTCCTCGTCCTGTTAGATAGAATAGAAGTTCGTTTTTATTTCTTCCAAACAGAGAACAAGCCATAGCAGATAAAAAACTTTTGATTTGGTCTTCATTTTCAAAAGTAGAACTCAACAAGTGATCAATATGGGTGTAATCGATCTCGGTTTTTTCGTCCAAAAAACAATCATATCCACAAGATAATAATACATAGTCTTCTTTTTGTACGTCTCTTAATAAACCAGTATCCAAGTCAATACATTTTCCATTTTTGAAAACGAATAGATTTTCTTTTCGTTCAAATATATCCATAAAAGTAGTATCTTTCCAAACGAGTTCTTTGAAAGATTCTACAACTTTTTTTAGAAAAGTTATATTTCCCAATTCTCTTTTACATTTTTCATAAAGACTTTTAAATTTTTTCAAAGCTTCTTCGTCGTCTTGTAATTTGTGGAAATCCCTTTCGTAGAGATGAAGTATATACTCTTCTAAAACAAAAGAACTTTCAATTTTGAAATTATCATCATTTCCAAACGACCATATTTTTGTAGTTTTGTTCATTTTAACCCAATTATGGGTTTTTGTGTACACAATTTCGTCCTTATAATAGTCTCGTAAAACTATACCACAATTTTTATGGGTAAAATGATATAGTAAATGAAATTCTTGTTCTTGGAATTTTTCTTCAAAATTTTCCACATCAATTATATCGACCATTTCCTTTTGAACCATTTGGATCGGAATTTCGGTATTTTTCAAAATCCATTCGTTCAACTCCTTACATAAATTCGGTGTATAATGTTCCTTCTTAATAAGTAGTCCATCAAAACACAGAGAACCTATTTCCAACTTGTTTATGAAACAATATTCTATAACCCAACAAAGGACAATATTTTCATAGGTGCATAGAACCCTATTTAATACACAACCACTTATGTTGTCGTAGTCTTGTCCTTTCTGTTTTTCTACATTTTTAACTATTTGTGGGTTTAACTCACAAACTACCTTTTGAATAACTTTGATATTTGACCTTAAATTTTTCAACCAAGTGGGTTCAATTGTTAAATCTATTTCATAGGTATTATAACCACCATTACAGATAGACAAAACAATTTTTTTACAGATGTCCCTATTGAGTTCGTAAATTTCACCAAGTTCTTGGAGACATTCGTCTCTGTTTTCACAATAGTAGAGTATATGTTTGTAATATTCAGGGGGTAATTGTATGGTTTTACAATACCAACAAAGTAAAACCATATGAGCGTTTTTCATATCCAAATCAACATAAAATTCTCTTGAAATGGTATTTCTAATTTTTCTTGGTAGTCCTTGTAATGAAATTCTTTCACTGAACAACCTACCATTTGGGGAACTTTTGGAATGTTTATATACTTGGGGAACTTTGGTAAATTTTTGATACGATTTTAATTTTGTAAGACTTTGTTTTATAGATAAGTCCAGTCCAGTTTTCCAATCCTTAATTAGACCGAATGAACTTGAATAGTCGGTATATTTAGAAATAATCCAACTCAATAGTTTTTCGTCTATATGTTCCCTAAAACTTAACTTTGTTTCGTCAAAATTCAGGGGAAGTCTTGAAAATATTTTATCTTGGTCTTCTTTTCTAATTTGGATATTCATTCTTGGGGGGGATTTATTATAAGTTTTTTTGTTTTTAAATAATTTTAAATATTTAAAAATCAATTTTTTACAAGTTATATGAATTGAAATTTGGTGAGAACGGTGAGAACTAATGTGCACAATTTTTGATTTTTATTTTTGATTTTCATTTTGGGATTTCTAATTTGGATTTTATTTTTTTTTTTATAAA
>Ga0208644_1002941_pt1 | contig 13366 bp, 27 predicted proteins | sample VirMetDEL_Nov_18_FD_184517 | JGI IMG/M metagenome (GOLD analysis project Ga0208644, IMG submission 184517) | Aqueous microbial communities from the Delaware River and Bay under freshwater to marine salinity gradient to study organic matter... | ecosystem: Environmental > Aquatic > Marine >... | reverse complement strand
CTTGGGTTTAACAGAAGAAGAAATCAAAGCATTGATAGGAGTTTAATCCTATGTCTTTGACCAAAATTTCCAACAACTCACTTTCTGCGATAAGCACATTACCAGCAAGTATTCCTACAGGTGCTTTAGTTTCACTGCGTTTCACTAAAGAACCTGATTCTTCTGTCGGAGGTAAATCATGGCACTAACTAAAATTTCAAATAATTCTTTGAGTGCGATCTCATCTTTACCTGCTTCAATACCGACAGGAGCATTAACCTTACTCTCTACTCAAACAGCTAGTAGCAGTGCATCAATAAGTTTTACATCAGGAATAGATAGTACATATTCTAGCTATATTTTTAAGTTTATAGATATAAATCCAGCTACAGATGATGTTATATTTGGATTTAATTTAAGTATTGATAACGGAAGTAATTATAATGTTACAAAAACCACAACATCTTTTAGAGCGCAAAACAGAGAAGATGACACAGGTTCTCAACTTGCCTACAGAACAGCAGAAGATTTAGCACAATCTACAAGTGATCAAAAATTAGGACAAGCATTAGGTAATGAAAATGATGAAAACCTTGCTGGAAGTTTACAACTTTTTAATCCATCAAGCACAACATTTGTAAAACATTTTATTTCTACAATAAATGAATATCAACCAGCAAACAGAACAAATAATCAATTTATAGCTGGATACGCAAACACCACTTCTGCTATTGATGCAGTTCAATTTAAAATGAGTTCTGGTAACTTTGACGGCATAATCAAAATGTATGGAGTTAGCTAATGGCACTTATTAAGCATGGAAACAACGCACTATCATCTGTTACTGCATTTCCTAGTGCTGTTCCTACTGGCAAACCTGTACTATTATCTACTGTCACAGCATCTAGTTCTAGTTCAATAGAGTTTACAAGTGAGATTGATAGTACGTATGATGTGTATCATTTTAAAATTGTAAACATTCACCCAGCAACTAATGATGTTAATTTTCAAATTAATTTTAGAGATGGTGGTTCAAATTTTGATGCAACTAAAACAACAACATTTTTTCAATCATTACACACTGAAGTAGATGGAACTGGACTTTCTTATTCTACACCTAATGATTTAGCACAAAGTACAGGTAATCAAAATTTATGTGAAGGATTAGGAGGTGATGCAGATGAAAGTTTTTGTGGCGATGTTTATTTATTCAATCCTAGTAGTACAACTTTTGTTAAACACTTTATTTCTACAAATCAGTTTTACCAACAATCTAATCAATCAAGAAATACTTTTGTTGCTGGCTATTGTAATGTAACTGCGGCTATTGATGGTGTAAAGTTCGTCATGTCATCAGGCAACATAGAAGTTGGCACAATTAAAATGTATGGGATTTCAGCATGAGTTTGATTCGGCTAAAAAATAACGCATTGGATAACCTTACAAGTTTTGAAGGTTCAGCTAGTCTAGGTGATATGGTATTTATCTCTAGTGCCACAGCTTCTTCATCAGCTAGTATAGAGTTTGATTTAGGTTCATATAAGGAGTACAAGTTTTTCTTTGTGAATATACACCCATCATCTTCTTCTATTTTTTCATTTCAAACATCTACTGATGGTGGATCTAATTATGGAGTAACAGCTACAACAACTTTTTTTAGAGGACAACAAACTGAAGCTGGTGCAAGTGCAACTTTAGCTTATGATACAAGTATGGATTTAGCACAAAGTAGTTCTCTTGCCAGATTAGGTAGACCAGTTTTAACTGATAATGATGCAAGTTTATCAGGTACATTACAAATTTTTAATGTTAGTTCAGACACATTTGTAAAACATTATATGTATAATAATTCTGTTATGGGTAACTTTTGTCAAAATGCTTTTGGTGCTGGATATTTTAATACTACAAGTGCTATTAATGCAATTAAATTTCAATTTGAATCAGGAAACATAGATGATGGTAAGATTTTATTATTTGGATTGAATTAAAAATATGATAAGGAGAAAACATTATGCCACATAAAATAGTAAATGGACAACAAGTAGAACTCACAGCAGATGAGATAGCTGCAATAGCTGCACAAGAACAAACATGGAATGATGGTGCTTTTGATAGAGCTATAGCTGATTTAAGAGCTAAAAGAAATCAAGACCTTAAAGATTCTGACTGGACTCAAGTATCTGACACAACTCTTACTGCTGATCAAAAAACAGCATGGAGAACATTTAGAACAGAACTAAGAAATATAACAGATGGTCTTACAACTGTAGATGATGTTAATGGTGTGGACTATCCAGATAAACCAGAATAATATTGCAACGCAAAAATAATTGACTATATAGTTAGCAAACGCTAACAAGGAGAAAATCATGTTTAATTTTAATCCATTTAAAATGCCAACATACTCTGAGTGGAAAGAGCAAGTTACTAAATTCTATGGTGATGTTGCGAAGTTCTACAAAGATTGGTATTCGGACATCAAAGAAACTGTAAATAAAGATGGCTAATACCTATAAAAACGCATTTTTTGATTTAACAACTACAAACAAAACAACAATATATACTTGTCCAGCAAATACGACTTCTTTAATTAGAACAATACAAGCTACAAACCATGCTGGTTCTAATCCAGAATTAGAAGTATTTGTTTATGATGATTCTGCGACTACAGAATATGAAATCTCACATAGTATTATTACATCTAAAACTTATCAAAATATGATTACTCATACATTAGTTTTAGAAGCTGGTGATATATTAAAAGCAACAGCAAATACTGCTAATGCTATAAAAGGTTTTATATCTACGTTAGAAATAGATTTTTAATATGGACATCATTTATATCCCTCCAAAGGATATTGATAGAACTTGGGTACTTGCCAAGCCATATATAGATGATGCTCTAATCTATTCAAATAGTCATCATCATTCAGAACATTTTAAAGATTTAATTAAAAAAGGAAAACTTCAACTGTGGTTTCTTTGGGATGAAAGCAAATCAACTGTTCAAGAGAAAATGAATGGTGTGGTCGTTTCAGAGATTATACAGAGAAGTCTTAAAAAAGTATTCCATTTGCCTATTGTTACTGGAAAAAATAGACAGCAATGGCAACATTTAATTGAAAAACTTGAAGATTTTGCTAAGAAACAAGAATGTGATTTAATGGAATTAATTGCAAGACCTGGTTGGCAAAAGATTCTTGATAAATACAACTATAAGAAGACTCATGTCATCTTAGAAAAAGAACTAAAGGAGAAAGACTAAATGTCATTTTTATCAAGTGCAGGAGATACAACTCAACAAACAGTATCAGGTGCTTATGCACCAGCAGTACCAGCCTTAGGACAAATTTTAACTGAAGCAACAAATATTTACAATCAAGGAGTTCCAACTTCTGGTTACGTTGCTCCAACGGAACAAACTTTAACTGGCATTGCACAGGCTGAAGAAATGGCTAATCTTGCTCAACAACAACAAGCAGCTACATTATCTGGTGCTTATCTAAATCCATTTCTTTCACCAATGTTACAACAATTTGGTGAAGAAGCTTATTCAACAGTTGCTCAACAATTTAGTGGTGCAGGAAGAACTCCAGGCTCTCCAGTATCACAACAACAAGTAGCAGACATTGTTGCAGGAAAAGCTTTACCTTACGCTTTTCAAACATATGGACAAGAAAGAGCTTTTCAAGAATCAGCAGCTAGAAGAACACCTACGTTAACTCAAGTAGGTTCACAGTTAGAACAATTACAAAGAGCTGAGCAGTTAGCACCATTCCAAACGTTACAACAATACTCTGGATTGGTATCACCAATTGCATTTGGTTTTCCAACTAAAACAACAACTACAGATGTAAACCCTGATTATTTAACAGCAGGACTTGGTATTGGTCAAATGTTGTTAGGTGAAAGAGGATTATTGGATTACATATTATAATGGGTAAATTACAAAAAATATATTTTGATTTAGAAACTAAATTTAAAAACAAACCATTAAAGTATTACATAATACTTTTAATTATAGCGATAATAATATGAGTAGTGCAGTAAGTTCAGTAGTAGATACTGTATCAGACGTTGTAGGAGGTGCAGCAGACTTTGTTGGCGATGTCGGCGAAACTATTGTTGATGAGGTTGAGAATTTAGATTTTCAAGATGCTGCTGAAGCATTTATTCAAACAGGCGGTAATCCTTATGCAGCAGCTTGGGCTGCTACATCTGGTGATGAAAAGATAGGATTTGATTACGGATTTGATTCTGGTGGTACTAGTGGTGGATATTATGATACAACATATTCTGAACCAACATTTACTTATGATGAAACTGCTGAACAACCATTTACAATAGGTTTTGAAACACCAACTTTAGCACCTGGTGAGTGGGAAATGCAAACTGAACAATCTAGTATTCCAAAAGGATTAATAGATGTTTTTGGAAATATTGCTACAGAGTATCTTGCAGGACAAAGAGAAGCTGTTGCACAAGACCCTACTTCTTCAGCTCTTGCTCAAGCATCATCTCAAGCAGTAACACAAAGTTTATCAAATATTTTAGCAGACGTTGCTGCTGGTAAGTATGCAAGAACACCATCTTTAAGTTTTTTTGAACAAGCAGCTATGGACACAACACAAGAACCAATGGGTATTTTAAGTCGTTATGATACGGCTAAAGCAAATCTAAGTAATGTTATAAGACCTCCAGGATTAATTGGTATGGAAGGAAGACTTGGAATCTATGAAGATTACTTTCAAAAAAGAGGATTAATATAATGGCAATATATGATGATTATGTAAAAAAATATATTTATGGTATGCCTGGTCAAGGCACAGGTCAACCAACTAGAGGAATTATTGGTAAAGGCGGTGAGTATGGTGGTGGAGTATTACAGGGTCTTTTAGGTTCACCGGCTATTACTCAAGGTATTGGTTTATTATCTATGGGTATGAGAGGAATTGATCCTGCTACTGCATTACAAAAAACAAATCAAGTAAGGATGCAACAACAGGTTATTAAAGATAAACAAAGACAAAGAGAATTTATTGATAAGTATGCTAGTGAAGTTCCTGAAGCTGATAGAGAACTTTTCAAAGCATATCCTGAACTTTATATTAAAAGCAGAGGTCTAGGTGCTAAACCAAATCTAGTTAATATGGCAGACCCACAAACAGGAAAAATATCTACATATAATTTAAATAATCCAACTGACTTAAATAAATTCAGAACTGCAAAAGCGTCTGGTGCTTATGAAGTTGGAAAACCTACTATTCAAGCAACTTCTATGGAAGGAATAGGTTTAGCTAAGTCTGGTGTAACAACAGCTCAAAAAGCTATATTGGGAGCTCAAGGGTTACAAAAAACTTTAAACATTATGGAAAAGCAATTTGAACCTGAGTTTTTAACTATTCCAGGTAAAACAAAAGCGGCAGTTGCTGAAGGTTTATCAAAAATTGGTATCACATCTGATAAAGATATTACAAATTTTTTAATTAGAAAAGCTGAGTGGGAACAAGCCAATCAACAATATTTTAACCAATACAGAAAAGAAATTACTGGTGTTGCCGCAGGTGAAAAAGAGATTGCTTTCTTACAACAATCTATTCCAAACGTAACTGATGCTCCTGCTGTTTACAGAGCTAAAGTAAAACTACAAAGACAACTTAATCAAGATATTATTGAAAGAAACCAAAAAGCTTTACAAATTGGTTTAAAAGAAACTAGAGATGCTCAAGGAAGACCAACTGGTAAATACAAAGAATATTTAGAAAAAAATCAAATTAAACCTACGCAAAAACAAGTTGATGATTTTTTAAAAGAATTAGTTAGTGTTGGTTATAATGAAGATACTATTTTATTAAAATTAGAAAGCACTTTTGGAAAAGGCAATTACGAAAAATTAATAGAAAAATATAAATAATATGGCTAATTATAATTTTCAAAAAGCATTAAATATAGAAGAAGAACAAAAAGACACTAAATATAAATTTGGTAGTGTAAAAGAAAAAGAGCAACCTACAGAAGAAAAAAGTGGTTTAGAAACTGTAGGTGATGTTGCGGTAAGTGCTATTCAAGGAGTAGGTAAAGGTATTACTTATTTAATGGACTTACCTCAAGCTATATCAGATGCTGGAGATTTTGCATACGATCAAACTCTTGGAAGATTTAATCTTAGAGAAATGAGATTAAGAACGGATGAAGAAAGACAAAAAGCTAAACAATTAAGACAACAAACCACAATGAGGATAGAGCCAGGCAAGGCTATAAGAGAAAATGTATTAAGGTATCAACCTCAAACTACTGCTGGTAGATATGCTGAAACGATGGCTGAATATGCTGCACCAGGAGGATTATTAGGTAAAGGTGCTAAAGCAAAAGCATTACTAACTGGTACAGGTTTAATTGGTGGTGGTGTTGAAGAAGGCACAAGAGATTTAACTGGTAATGATTTATTATCTGTTGGAGCAGGAGTTGGGACTAATATTGCTTTAGATATATTTGCACTGTCAAGAGGTAATCCAGGAGCTATTGCTAAAAACTTATTACCTAATGAAAACCTCCAACAAAAAGCAGCAAGAATACAAAAATATGCAAAAGAAAGAGGAATTAACTTAACCACTGGTGAAGCAACAGATGTTCCTAAAATATTTGCAACAGAAGCATCTTTATCTACTACAGAAAAAGGTGCTAAAATATTTGATGACTTTTATCAAACAAGACCAGAACAAGTTAAGATATTTGCTAAAAACATGGCTAATGAACTTGGTTTTACAACTAAAGGTCTTGATAGAACTACCATGTTGCAAAAACAAAAAAAGGTTGCAGCCTTACTTAAAGATCAAAGAACAAAGTTATGGGAAAGATCTGGTGGTTTAAAATTTAAAGAAACATATTTTGATCAAGCAAAAGTAGATAATATTGTTGCGGAGATTGAAAGACTTAAAACTAAAAATCCATCACTCTCAAATGACTTAGAAAAATTTGCTAATGATATTAGAAATAGTGGTGCGAATGGTGGAGAGTTACACTCTATCTACAGAGAAATTAGAGATATAAATATAAACATTTCTAAAAATCCTAACAAAACAGTTCAATTAGAAAATCAACAAAGAGTATTAAGCGGTGTAGAAAGACAAATAGATGATTTATTATCTACCAACGCTGACTACGCAAAAGCACAAGACAAATATAAAAAATTTACCAAAGCGTATATAGAACCTTACAATAAAGCAAAAGTATTTAAAGATATTAAAGTTGCAGGTTGGGAAAATGATGCAGACAAAGTTGGTAAAATATACAGAATGTTAAATAATTATACAACAACTCCAAGAGATATTGAAAAACTTGCAAACGCTTATAAAGCAACTGGTAATCCTAAAGCTTGGCAAGATTTAGTATCTTCTTACTTTGAAGATGGTTTTATGAAAGCTATTGCCGATAGTTCTGCTAATCCGAACTTTGGAAAAGCTATATCTGATTATTTTTTTAAATCACCAAGACATAGAGAAAATTTTACTGAAATGGTTTTTCAATTAGCTAAGCAAAGAGGTGCTAAAGTTGCAAGATCAGATATTAAAAACTCAGTAGATAGTATGTTTCAAGTATTTAAAGCTGCAAGTAAAAAACCTGGAGTTGGTTCACCTACTGCACAAAGAGGAGAGTTTTTTACTGAATTAGAAAAGAACAAAATATCTCAAGCACTTGGAACTAAAGGTCAGTTTCCGCTAACAGCTATTATAACAGATTTCTTTGACAAAAAAACTTTATCTAAAAATTCTGAGTTATTATCAAAAGCTCTTACATCTGATAAAGGTATAGATGCTTTAATTGATTTATCTGAAAATTTTAAAGACCCTGCAAAAATTGGTGCTTATTTAAGAGCATTATCAACTTTACTTAAAGAAGAATAATGAACGAAATAGATCAATCAAAAAAAAACGAAATAGAAATAGTGAAGATACAAGGTGAATTAAAATTAATACACAGTAAAATTGATACAATTCAAAATAACCACTTAGCACACATAGACGCAAAAATTAATTTAATTTATAAAGTTATATGGGTGATTCTAGGAATAAGTCTAACAGGCGTAGCCAATCTGATTGTAACACTCTTAGCAAAGTAGATTTAGGAACAATATCAGAACTTCAAGCAATTAATTTATTAATTCAATCTGGATTTTATGTTGCTAGATCATGTCATACTCAATCTCCATTTGATCTTATTGCTGTAGATGAATGTGGCAGAACTTTGTTAATTGATATTAAAACAAAGTCTTATAGAAAAAAAAATAACTGCAAGATATTTAGAAGTCCTAATAAACTTCAAAAACAAATGGGTGTGCAAATAATGATTATTGACCAAAAAAGAACAGAAGATAGAAAAGAACAAAAAGAGTTCTTTGATAAACTTAAAAATATGCTAGATAATTTTCCTAGCAAAGATACGTTTAAACAAAAGGAAACACACAATGGATCACAAAGACTTCAAAAGAACAATAGCACAAAAACTTAAAGAACAATTAAGTTTTGGCACTTGGTTAAAGACTGCAAAAGAGAGAGCTTCAAGACCAAGAATTACAAGAAATATTCTAATGAAAGACACACACAATGAAACAGATTCTAAAACTTAGTATATTATTATTGTTTTTTTGTACGTCTGTTTTTTCAGACACAACTCAAAACAATACATCAGGAAGTAACACTAATATATCCGGTGGATATACTTCTAGTGCAACTAATACATATCAGAGTGGCTCATCTAACAATACAACAACCACAAACAATTCTACATCTAATATAAGATCAGCACCACCTAGTGCTTATGCACCAAACTTATCACCTTCAGGAAACGATGTATGTTCTGTTTCTGCAAGTGCTGGAGTTCAAACTTTTGGTTTAGGTGTTTCAGGTGGTAAATCTTTTAGAGATAAAAATTGTGAAAGAATTAAATTAGCAAGAGAACTCAAAGCAAATGGTATGGCAGTTGCTGCTGTATCTCTCCTTTGCCAAGACGCAAGAGTATTTGCTGCAATGATTTCAGCAGGAACTCCATGTCCAATTGACGGAAAGATTGGTAAAGAAGCGACAAAACAATGGAAGAAATATGGCAAACTAAGACCAGATTATGATCAGTATGTAAAACATTTAAAAATCATTGAAGATGCTGAAAAACAAAAGGAGTTAAAGTTTGTTAAAGAATTTAATAAAGCTACTAATAAGTCTAAGCCTAGCAAGTAGTGTCTATGCTGAAACAACTAATAATCTTGTATCGCAAGATTTTTCTACAGGATGGACTAACACTGGTAATACTTATCATGGTAATCTTACAATTGCTGGTGTTCATAATGGCACTGTGGAATCTGATACAGTCAGTTTAAATTCTGTAGATATAAATAAAGAATCATTAAATGAAGGATTTACTGTAACAGGTGGCGCAGACGTTTGGTTTTGGAATAGTTATTCTCAATCTGTAACTCAGACAATTAAAGCTGTAGATGACAATGGAAATACCATTACACAAACTAGAGTTATCAATGGTATTCAAAATGGTTATCAAACTTATACAGATCAACTTATTGTAAATTCAAACACTCAACAAGATTATGATGTTAATTTAAAATATAGTTTTAGTGTACCAGGAACATCAGGTCATTATGGTGCAGATTTAAAAAATCCAAGTTTAACTGTAAGTTATACTTATGTACCTCCACTAGATCAAACAACTCAAAATGAATTGTTTGCAATGAACGAATCAATTAATGAAGATTTAAGTATATTAAATTTTTATAATACGGAAATTTTAACAGAAGAATTTAAATTTGAAGAAGAAAAAATAGAAGAATTTATTTACACACCGATGGAGATGTTTGAGGAAGAGCCGAAGCTAGAAACTCCAACGACTGTTTTTCAAGAAATGGCTCTATACACTGAAACGATGAAGGAAGAACCCACTGAGGAAATGAAAGAAATTTTTTCTGAAATTGTGGAGGAGAGTCCTGAGGAAAAGGCATCGGAGGAATCATCATCATTACAGGCTGAACAACTATCTTCTGAGGAACAAGATAAAGGGACACAAACCCAGACACAAAAACCACAAACAAAACAAGTTGCAAACGACAACAAAAACACTTCTTCAGGTGGTGTAAAATTAATTTCATTAAACAAAGTTATGGACAAGATTGATGCAAAAGTCAAAGAAATAGACAAAAATTTACAATTGAAAAACATTGTAAAAATTAACGCAATGACATCAAGTAATATATTAAAAGACTATAATGTACCTTTCTACAAACAAAGAAAGATATATACTGATCAACCTAATATTGTTGATAATAGAGTTATTTATGCAAATAATTTAAGCACTTATATACAAAATGACCCTATTGCAAAAAGAGAAGATTATTTATATCGTATTAATCTTGAAAAACAAAAGTTATTAAATGAACTTGAGGTATTAAAAAATGGTTAACAAAATAAAAGATAACATGAATCAAATCGTTGTATGGATTGGTTTAATTACAGCTATTGGCGGTGGATTTACTGTGTATGGTGAAATGAATGAAAAACTTAATGCACTTGCTGGTCTTGACTTAAATCCTTTATTAAAAGAAATCGCTGATCAAAATATTAAAATAGAAAAACAAAATAAACAAATTGCAATACTAGAAAAGAGTATGCAAGTATTAGAACTTCAAATCAAAGAGTTTAAAGCAAGGAACGAAAATCCATTATTAAAATGAATTGTATAAACATGACGGCTTATGGTTGTGTACTTATGGGAGATTGTAAATGTGGAATAAAATTAGATACATCATCTTACGATGGTTACTTACAGTCGTCAGTAGATGGGAAAACAAACTTTGGCGTAAGCTATACGTTAAAAGGATTGATAAAAGAAAATAATGAGTCTTGAAGGATTAAAGATTAGAATTAAAATTCATGAAGGCTTTAGAGATACTGTCTATGAAGATAGTTTAGGTAAAGCTACTATTGGTTATGGTCATTTAGTCACTTATAAAGATAAATTTGAACCTGAAAAAAAATATCCAAAAGAAATGTTAGATCAATTGTTTGAAGATGATTTTCAAAATGCAGTAGATCAAACAGATTTTTTTATTAAATCAAATGAATTAGAAATATGTGATGTTGCTAGACAAGTGCTTATTGAAATGTGTTTTCAATTAGGTATTGGTACTTTAAACAAATTTAAAAATATGACTAAAGCATTACAAGAACAAGATTACAAAACTGCTGGTGACGAAATGATTAACAGTAGATGGTATAAACAAACAAAAGAAAGATGTCAGAAACTTGCTGATATTATGAGAAAGTGTGAATCATGATTTGGAGTATGCTACCAACATTATTTAAAACAGGTTCTGAGATATATAGAAACAGACAAAGAGCTAAGATTGCTTTATCTCAAGCAGAACTTCTTAATGCTGAAAAAGCTGCAAGAGGTGAGATTGAGATTGAAAAGATAAAGATACAAGAAAGACAAAATGATTTTAAAGATGAGATTGTTCTTTGTCTTATATCAATTCCCTTGCTAGTCGCAGCTTGGGGTGTATTTAGTGATGACCAACAAATCATTACAAAATTAGAAGCTTTCTTTGAACAAATTAATAATTTTCCTTATTGGTTACAGGGATTAATAATTGGAGGATATAGTACTGTGCTTGGTATAAAGGGTGTCAATACATTTAAAAAGAAATGATCAAATATAGAGGTGAAACATTCTCAGGTTATAACAAACCCAAAAGAACACCAGGTAAATCTAAAAAGTCTGCGGTGTTAGCTAAGCAAGGAGATCAAGTTAAATTGATTCGCTTTGGTGATCCTAACATGAAAATTAAAAAACATATTAAAGCAAGACGCAAATCATTTAGAGCCAGACATAAATGTGAAGGTGCAACAAATAAATTATCTGCTAGATACTGGTCTTGTAAAGCCTGGTAATGCCAAGAAAAAGAGTCAAAAAAGAAAGAGTTTATACAGTTGGTGTCTGTAAATATTGTAATGAAATTATGGACACAAATGATAGTTTTGTGGTATTTGCTGATAAGACAAAAGCACATCACCAATGTTATAGAGTGGATGCTGAAATAGAACAAAAAAGGAAAGGAATAATCTAATGCCAATGGTCGGAAAAAAGAAGTTCGCATATACTAAGAAAGGCAAAGCTGCCGCTAAAAAATATGCAAAGAAAACTGGAAAGAAAATGAAGAAAGCTAAATATGCATAACATTATTACATCAATTAAACATTTCATTTGTAAAATCTTTTGTATTAAACAATGTCAATGTTTATGGAAAAGCAAAGGAAAAAAATAATGCCATATTCAAAGTATTCCAAGAAACAAAAAAAATTAGCAGCCGTTGCACCACCAAGAAAGAAAATTACTAGAGCTGATCTTATGGCTCTAAAAAAGAAAAGAAAGAAAAAGAAGTAATGGCTAAACTTTGTGCAAAAGGTAAAGCTGCTGCTAAAAGAAAGTTTAAAGTTTATCCTAGTGCATACGCTAATATGTATGCTAGTGGTGTCTGCTCTGGTAAAATAAAACCAGGTGGTAAAAAGAAAAAAAAGAAATGACATCAAAAGGTTTAAGATATTGGGTCAAGCAAAAGTGGGTGGATATAGCAAACAAAAGACCAGATGGTTCATATCCTCCTTGTGGTCGTTCTAAAGGCGACAAAAGAAAAAACTACCCTAAATGTGTTCCTCTTGCAAAGGCTAGATCAATGAGCAAATCACAAAGAGCTTCAGCAGTAAGAAGAAAAAAAGTTGCTGAGTCTAAGCCAAGAAAAGGTCAGAAACCTCAATACGCAAGAACATAAGTTTGTGGCTATGAACATAGCCTGTGTAATCCTTTATGGATTATGGGTGGTAGGTGGGAAACAATTCAATTTATTTTACGAACCAGGTGATAAGCCAAAAGGATATATATATGTACTTACCACCCAGTTCTCACACAACAATAAACGATTTTTACATATCGTTATCTAATGTTTTCACAACAGGTGTAACGACCTGATCTTGTTGGACATTAGTAGAACCAACAAAATTCTGTAATTCTGGTTTTAATCCGTCAAAGAAATAAGATATAGGCACATCTAATCCATTTGCTAATTGCAATAATCTAAATGCACTTAGTCCATTTCTTCCATTCTCATATTTTTGTATTTGTTGAAATGTAACATTACAATACTTTCCAACTGTTTCTTGATTTAACTTCTTTAATAAACGAATATCTTTCAATCGTTTACCAAGCTGTTTATCTATGTCTGATCGTTTCATCGTTATCCTGTTCCTTTTATTTTAGCGAATAATCCCCTTTAAGTCTATTACAACTTTTAAGTTATTCCATTGTTCTATATCTTTAACTTGCTATA
>Ga0208644_1002939_pt1 | contig 13367 bp, 14 predicted proteins | sample VirMetDEL_Nov_18_FD_184517 | JGI IMG/M metagenome (GOLD analysis project Ga0208644, IMG submission 184517) | Aqueous microbial communities from the Delaware River and Bay under freshwater to marine salinity gradient to study organic matter... | ecosystem: Environmental > Aquatic > Marine >... | reverse complement strand
TAGTCAAGGCTCGTAGAGCAAAGAAGGCACTAGGTAACTAATATGGCAAAGAAAAAAACAAAAGACTCATCTTTTAGTAAATCATCCCTAGAAAAAACTGATGCGTACAATGCTAAAAATAAGGTTCGCATCGCTAAAGAATCATTAGACAAGAAAAAGAAACAAATTAAAAGTCTTGAGAGCGCTATCTTAAAAGAAGCTGCAAAACTTAAGGCTGCCCAAAAATATGTTTCGGATATGCGAGCAATGGGTGTACGTTACGTTGAAAAAGTCAACCCCAATATGGAAAAAAATATTAAATCTGGTTTGTCAAAAAGAAAAGCACTCAGGTCTGAAAAAGTTAAATTATCTCAAGGAGTTACAGAGCGTACTCGTACAGCAAGCCGAGCCTCTGGTATTGCTAAAAGAGAATCTAATAAGAAGTAGGTAAAATGTTAACCAGACAAGAGGTTATAGCGAAGGTAGCACGCCTTCAGACTCGTTACGCTAAACGCGATCAGCGTATGCGTGATGTTCTATCAGTGCGCCAAGGAGACATTAGCCGTGTATATCCAGCTATGTTCTCTGAAGATTATCCTAAGCCTCTCGTCGCCAACTTCGTAGATGTTGCAGCACGCGATTTAGCAGAGGTAATGGCGCCACTGCCATCGTTTAACTGTGCAGCTACTAATATGGTTTCTGACGCACAGCGTCGTATGGCTGACATTAGAACCCGCATTGCAAACTATTACACATCCTTCAGTGAACTTGGTGTCCAAATGTACCAGGGTGCCGACTGGTTCAACACCTACGGTATGTTGCCAGCCGTTGTTGAGATGGACTATGAGAACAATAATCCACGCATTCGTCTACTAAATCCCTTTGGAGTCTATCCAGAAATTGATAGATTCGGTAGAACTATCTCTCTAACTCAGGTAGTTGAGACAGATGCAGAAAGTCTTGCAGCTCAATACCCAGAGTATGCCCGTGAGATTATGGGTCGTTCATCTGTAGTCACAGGTTCACCAAAGATTTCATTAGTACGCTACCACGATAAAGACCAAGATCTAATCTTCGTACCAGAGCGTAATAACCTAATTCTTGCTAACATCCCAAACCCTATTGGAAAATGTTTAGCACGCGTTGCAATGCGTGCATCTATCGATGGCGAAGCACGCGGTCAGTTTGATGATATTCTAGCGGTGCAGTTGGCACGCGCTCGATTTGCAGTTCTGCAAATACAGGCAGCAGAGAAATCGATTCAAGCCCCTATTGCTATTCCTCAAGATGTGCAAGAACTCGCGCTTGGACCTGACTCGATTATGCGCTCTGCTAATCCACAGGCGATTCGCCGTGTACCGCTAGAACTACCTAATGGTGTATTCACCGAATCTGGCGTCCTAGAGCGTGAATTGCGTATGGGCGCTCGTTACCCAGAGACACGCACTGGTGATATCTCAGCATCTGTTATTACAGGTCGCGGAGTCCAGGCTCTACAAGCTGGATTTGATACTCAGGTACGAGCAGCGCAAGCACAGTTCGCTCGCTTGTTTATGGAAGTTGTATCTCTCTGCTTTGAAGTAGATGAGAAAATCTTCGGTAGTATCCAAAAAGAAATTAAGGGTGTCGATGATGGCACACCTTACAATATGAAATATACACCAAGTAAAGATATCAATGGTAATTATGGTGTAGATGTTCGCTACGGAATTATGTCCGGTATGGATCCTAACCGCGCAATCATTGCATTGTTGCAGATGCGTTCGGACAAGCTAGTTTCCCGAGATTATGTACGCCGTGAAATCCCAATGGAGCTAAATGTCACCCAAGAAGAACAGCGTGTTGACATTGAAGAGATGCGTGATTCCCTTCGTGTTGCTGTTGCTCAGTATGCCCAAACTTTACCCGCGCTTGCAGCACAAGGCGCTGATCCTTCAGTCATTGTTTCAAGAATCGCTGAGGTTATCAAGGGTCGTCAAAAAGGTTTAGCTTTAGAAAACATCGTAGAAAAAGTATTCGCCCCAGAAACTCCAGAAGTTCCGATGACGGGCGAAGAAGTTCCAGCGGCAGGAATGGCCCCAGCCCCTGCCTCGCAGCCAACTCCAGAAATGATGGCTGGTGCGGCCCCTGCTGCTGGCGCTCGTCCCGACATCGCAAGTCTACTTGCACAAATTGCAGGCTAGGAGGTGGATAAATGAATAAAGGTGGTCGCGCAAAGGCTTCAATGGCAAAGCCAACTGAAGGCAAGAAGGATACTTCTAAGCCAAAAGGCGGAGAAGTAAAGTTTGGATATGCCCCTGCCGGACGTAAAGGCAATAAGGCTTAAGTAAAGGCTAACGAGAGGATAGAGCGTGGATAAAAAACCAGATTATATACCTCGCTCTATCCGTCTCGCCGATATCTTTGTTTTATTTGCAGGTTTATTTCATAATGTTATGAGCGCAGTTCATTTATTCGCAGAAGAAGTTTTAGATTTAGCAACATATAACGCAATCAGAAAGAACCAAGTGAATCAGGCTTGGGAACAATTCACAGTAGATTTAGAGACGATGGAGGACAACAATGGCTGAAAATCCGTTAGTAGGAGTATCAGGTCCTAGTAAGTTCTCCAAGAGAACAGATTTACCTAGCGCCTCTTATGGCGAAGGTGTAGAGACAAAAACAATTAAAGATTCTGCACCAATGGCTAAAACTGCAGACGTGCGTCCAATGAGCCGTTCAGCAATGGGTATGGCTCCAAGCCAACTTGAAAAAGTTACTGGACTTTACGATTCGTCACAAAGAGCAGACGAAGATGTAATGAGTGGCGCCCCTATCGGTCCTGGACCTGGACCTGAAGTTTTAGGTGGCGCACCAGCACAGGGCCGTCTATCAGATGCTCTAGCGCAGATGCTTCCTTATGACACTACTGGCGAAATAACAGTGTTATACCAAGAGGCACTTGCAAGAGGAAACTAATGTCAGACCTTAACGCAGCTGCAGTTGCTGCCGGTTTATCTAAAGAAAAGCGCAAGGATATAGAGCGCCTAGCTAAAGCAATGGAGGCTCATCGCGCTTTATTAAACTTGCCCATAGAAACCGCAAAACAGGCTTATACAAGCAAGCTAACTCCTAATGAGCAGCAAGATTTAGTTAACAAGTTTGGTGAAGAATCCCCAGATGAGAAACCTAATCGTGGCTGGCTAGGTACTGCCTGGCACTACACAGGTGGTAAGTTGCTTGACTTTGCTCAAGCCGCATCTGACTTTTCTACACGTTTAGCACGTACAGGTATTATCGCATTAGAAGAAAAGCGTGACCTTGCGGATGCTTGGGATCGCGCACAAAAAGACGGCGAAAATGTATTTAATGAAAGTCGCTTAACTACCGCCGAAGAGAAGTTTGGCAAGACTCTTGTTGGTGTAGCCAAGAAGATTCGTATGGCTAAGAATGCCGATGAAGTTGCAGAACTTATGGCAACCGCTTCTGAAGAAGAGAAGTATTGGTTGCAGATTTCAGACCGTACACTCAAGAATCTTAATGGCAAAAATAGCCAACAACTGCGTGCCGACAGAGATTTATTAGATGATGCTATATCTGCAGTAAATGCAGCGCAGTACTCTCCAGGTCGCGCTATTGCTAATATCATTGACGCTTTCGTCCCAGGCGACTTTTACAAAAATGGCTTTTTCTACAAGATTACCTCCGGTACGGTAGATGCTGCATATCGCGTATTTGCCGATCCGTTATTGTTATTAGGTAAAGCAAAGCGCCTATATGATGTAAACAGATACGCATATGAGGTTATTCTTGCATCAGCCCGTAAGGGTGGCGATGATGCTGCTAGATACTTTGCCAAGCCACAGACCCAGGCTTTTTGGAATACCTATGGAGCAGAGTTAACTAAACTACGCGAGGCTACAAAGGCTGGAAATAAAGAAGCGGCAGCTAAGGCTCGTGCGACAGCTAAACGCTTAGCTCCAGAATTTGGACCGGCTGTTATCAATCTATTCAACAAGGCCGATATTTCAGATGTAAAAAGCGCACAGGCTTTCTTTGAAAATAGCAAAGATGCTTTCGAGATTATAGGGGCTGGTACCGCTCGTCGCCGTATCATTATGCCACGTCTTGATAGTGTGCGTAAGTCTCGTATTGCTATAGCAACTACCGCTAATAAGGTGTTTAATCTAGATGATATCGGTCCAAAGTTAGTAGATGATTTCTTTGGATATCCAGAAACTCAAGACGGTATCTACAAGGCCGTAACTGAAGATCCTAAGAAGCTAGTTGAAGCTGCTAAGGGTATGAAAGTTAGAGGCGTGAAGCGTCTACGCTTTTCTAGCGCTGATATGGCTCGTCGTATTGACAATGCAAAGCGTAAGTTTAGTCGCATTCCGCTATTCAAGGACGATACATTTGATGTAATGGCGGCTGATGCACCCGAAAAGATGTACCAACTTGCAGCAGTTGTTATGCCGACCCGTCAGGCTCGCTTAATTTCTGAGACTTTTGGCGCATTGGAAGAAGCAGGTAAGCGTAAAGAGATGTTTTATGGTCTATACGCCACCATTGCCGATATTCGCGGTATGAATCTTACTGCAGATGGGCAGAAGATTGTTCGTCGTATGACAGGAAAAGGTCAAGTTCGATACAGCATCGCTGGAACTGATGACTATATTGACTTTGGTTTGCTACCTAGCGAAATGAATGACTTTGTTACAGCACCAAGTCTAGTAGATATTGACCGTGCTTCATCGCGTATCAGCCTTACCCAGAGAATGCTTGGTATTTCCAACTCTAAGTTTATGGAAAGCGTTACCAATGCTTGGTCATTCTTTACTTTGGCTGGTTATCGTTACGCAATTCGTAACTCTATTGAAGATTTAATGGTTAATATCGCCATTGGTTCAAGTCCTTGGGGTATCGCTAAGAACCGTTATCTAGCAACACGCTTAAATACGGCACTTCGGCTAACTCCTGGCTTGACAGTTGCTGAAAAAGTTGCTGCAGAACCACTAGGTTTGATTATGCGCTTCGTTAACAAGGGCGAGGCCGAGAAGTATGCCGCTCGTATCAAAGAATATGACAATGTTCTAGCTGCAAAGCGTGCCAAGATTGACGAGTATTCAAGAGCTATTAAAGATCCTACAACTGACCCTGCAAAAATTAGAGGATACAAAGCAGGTATTCGTCGTATCCGCAAGGAAATGGCAGGCGGTTTGGAAGCAGAGATTCGCAGAACTTTAGCTGAAGCTCTAGCAGCTGGTCGTACTCAACGTTTTGCTAAGCGATTGGGTATCAAGAATTTAGACCAAGAAGGCTTAGACATTCTCACCGAGCAGGTTCTATACGGTGATGTTGAGAGCCTACTGGCTACTATATCTGAAGGTGGTTTTAACTTTGCCACTGGTGCTAATTATGTAGATGCCTCATTTGACGCTGCTAAGGTTTTGGGTGTCAAGCAGGCAGAACTACGTCTTGATTTAAGTGGACTACAAACTAGATACGGTAAAGCAGCAGGCGCTCGTGGCTTTACAGAGATTGGCATTGTGCCAACTAATGAAGCAACGATGGTTGCTTGGGCTTTGCGTATCTCATTCTATGGCAATGACGAACTAGGTTCTATTGCTCTTGCAAATCTATCAGACGATGCAGCAGAGTCAGCCAAGGCTATCAAGGCTTTGCGAGAATGGTTATCAGATCCTAAGAATAAGAAGGTTCTAGATGATGCCCGTCTGTCTTCAGGTAAGAATCTATCAATAGATGAATATGCACAGATTGTCTATAGCCGCGCTAGGGCTATTCTTGTACGCCGTGATACTGGCAAGGTAAACGTAGAATTACTCAATAAAATTCGCACATATGATGCTGAATTAGACCGCTATGTGATATCAGGCAAGTTAACGCTTGATGATTTACCAGATACTTTTGAGGCCACGCCAATGTCGGTAGTAGGCCCAGAGTTAATTCCCGTAGCGGATGTAAACAATTACACCTCACCTTTGATGCAAAAGGGTTGGGTATGGCTAGGTCTATCCACAGCTCGTTTATCACGCCAACCAATGGCGCTATATGAGGTAACCAGAATACGCAAGATGATGCGTAGCACTGGCTTTGAAGACGCATACCTAAACGCATTCGTCAATGGAATTGAAGATGCAGATGCAAAAGCAGCGGCTTTAATCAACGCTAAACGCGAACTTGCAAGATTAGCCGAAGAACGCGCTATTGCAGAGATATTACCATACGTAGATAATCCACTTATCCGTAGCCAGATATCTTTCTCTGCTCGTAACTTTGCTCGTTTCTATCGCGCACAAGAAGATTTCTACCGCCGTATGGCACGTATAGTTAGATATAACCCTGAAGCTATCCAAAAGGCTGCGCTTACATTTGATGGCATAGCGCACAACGGATGGATACAAGAAGATGATCGTGGCGAGAAGTACTTCATATACCCACACTTTGCTCCAGGTTATCGTACAATGCAAGGCGTATTAACCGCTCTTGGTATTCCGCAAGATTTCAAAGTTCCATTCCCAGTGCAGTTTGGTGCATCTGTAAAGATGCTATCTCCGTCGCTTAACACAGAATCTTGGTTGCCTACATTCTCAGGCCCAGCAGCGGCCCTACCTATAAGTCTTATTCAGAATATGGTCAATATATTTGATCCAGGTATGGGTGATACTATCGCTCGTTATTCACTTGGCGAATATGCAGTAGACCAGGGCTTGGTATCGCGCTTAATGCCAGCTCACGTAAACCGTGCGCTAGATGCAATGAGCCAAGATGAGCGTAATAGCCAATATGCTTCAGCCTATCGCAAGGCAGTAACTTATCTAGAGGCTTCAGGTAATGGCATTCCAAAGCGTTACGACGAAGACGGAAATCTAATTGCACCTTCAGCTGGAGAACTTGAGGCATATCGTGAGAAGGTACGCAGTACGACATTAGCAGTCTTAGCTACCCGCTTTGTATACGGCTTCTTTCTACCTGCATCACCTTCAGTTCAGCTCAAGTCTGATATGCAAGAGTGGATTCGTGATGCTGGTCAGGCTAACTGGAAGCAGTCATTCAATGCTTTACGCGAGCAATATGATGGTGATTATGACAAGGCTATGGCTAAATGGGTTGAACTATACCCAGACCAAGTGCCATACACTGTTGCAGAATCAGAGCGTAAGACCATTGCATTCTTCGGATTTGCTGAAGAATCAGGTAAGTTCGTTGAAGACAATGCTGAAATGTTCAAGGAGTTCCCAGAGGCTGCAGCATTCTTAATACCACATAAGGGTGCGTTCTCGTTTGATGCCTATAGGACAATGGCTAATATGGGTCTACGCAAGAGCAAGCGTGTAGAAGATTACTTGCGTGAGGTCCAGACAGCATCTGACCTACAGGTTTACTACACCAAGCGCAATGAATATGAAGAGTCATTGAAGTTCGCTGGAACTGATATAGGTCGCAGAATTGCTCGTGAGCAGTTCAATACCTGGAAGGATAGATTCTTTGCTGGTCGTCCTTTGGTAGCAGAAGAACTAAACCAAGGCGCTGAGAAGCGTATTAAGACTCTACAGGCGCTAGATGATCTACAGAAATTCTTGGAGAATCCGAAGTATGCGAACATTCGTCCAGATACTCAAAATGTTCTGCGAGAGATGAACAAGGCTTATGTAGACTTTAAGACCCAGCAAGAGATATTTGAACTAACTGGCGCTAGTAAAGATTTAGCAGATACTATAAAGGCTTCAACTATAAGCAGAATCAAAGAACTATCGCTATATAACGAAAACACTCAGGCGGCATATGACGTGCTATTCGGCAAACTGTTAGATAACTAGGAGATTGAGTAACTAATGGCAAAAGAAAAAGATATTAAAACAAATCTTGGTGTTACCAAGAGCGAGAGCCGTTATGTTTCTGACCGTCTCGATGTTCAAGCCGCAAGAAGAAAAGCATTTGAAGCAAATAAAAAGTTAACCTTAGCGCAACGTGGGTTTTCCTCAACCCCGTCAAGTAGTAAGGCTTATCAAGCGTCAGCGGATGCTGTAAAAGCAGCCCAGGCAGCATTTGATGAGGCCAAGATTGAACTTGAAAAAATTGAAGCAGCTGCCAAGGCTGACTATCAAAAGGCCTATAAGAAGGTAACCGCCAAGAAAGAAAAGGCTGAAGCTAAGACAATCGATAAACAGATTGAAATAGCACGCCAAGAACTGCAAAGGCTTATTGACTCAGGTCAGGATGTAACAAGTCAAGAACTAAAGATTCAAGACCTTGTAGACAAAAAGAACAAGACCGGCAAGTACGCTCCTAAAGTAGATACTCCTGAAGGTACGTCGCCTGGGGATCAGGCAGATAAAACTAAACTACGCGACTACGATCAAGAACTTAAGCAAGCAATTCCTTTACTTCGCAGAATGTCAGAAAAACAGCGTAAAGATTTAGCTGGTCAACTTAAGGCTGCGGGTCTTTATGATGGGCCAGTTACTGGTGTATACACAGACCTACTGGCAGACTCTTATCTACAAGCTATATCTCTAAATAAGGCTCGCTCTATGGCTTGGGGCGAAGAAGTTTCATTTACACAGTTTATCAAAGATAAGTCTGTAGAGAATGCAGCTCTTAAGGCTGGAGAAGGTGGACCAGGTAAGCCTCGCGGAACCCAATCAATCTCTACACCATCTGAAGCTGCCGCTAAAGTTGAGGCGATATTTAAGTCAGAACTTGGTCGTCTACCAACCGCTGCAGAGCGCGAACAATATGTAAACGAACTTATCGCTAGAGAAAAGAAAGCCTCTGCGATTACTAAGGTAACTCCTACTAAAATTGGTGGAGTAGTAGTTGATGTATATACAGGTGGATTTGATAAAGACCAATTCTTAAAAGATAAGATACGTAAACTTCCAGAGTATTCAGCATCCAAGAAGGCTGCACGTGAACTTAGCGTACAAAGTCTAGCAAGCACAGCCTTGGCTAATGGCTTGGACTTAAGCAAGAACTTCGGTGCAGACATAGTAACTGGCTGGGTAAAGCGCGTAGAAGCTGGTGAGGATATTGATATTTTCAAGAACCTTATCCGCAAGACTGCAGCTGTAGGACTACCGGAGAATCTAGTGAAATTGGTTGATTCAGGTGTAGACCTAGAAACAATCTATGCTCCATATAAAAGAACTATGGCTAACATTTTAGAGATTCCAGAGTCAGCAATTACTCTAGATGATCCAATGTTACGTGGAGCTATTGGTCCAGATAAGCCAATGACAATATTTGATTTCCAGAAACAACTTCGTAAAGACGCTCGCTGGCAGTATACAGATCAGGCTAGGGAAGAGGTATCAAGTGCAGCGCTTAAGGTACTTCGTGACTTTGGATTCCAGGGGTAATAAATGAGAATTGCAGCCAGACCTACAGGAACGATAACCGATGCCGAGTTTTTTGAAACAGGCAGCGGAAGACCAGGTGGAGTTACGCTAGATCCAAAGCGTATGACCGCTAAAGAGCGTAAACTTGTTCGTAAACAAATTACGAAGCAAACAAAAGCCCAAGCGCCTCGTACTGAAGCAGCGTTAAGTACAGCTGAAAAAGCGCAAACAGAAATACAGGAATCCCAAAAACTCTTAGAAGCAAAGGCAGAGGAAACCAAGGCCGCTGAAAAAGAGGCGATTGCGGATCTACGTGCTGCAGATATAGAAGCCAATAAAGCTCGTATTCTTTCAGACGAACCAATAGTTGATATTGATGATGAAGAAGACGAAGACGATAAAAAAGACGATGACACTTTAACTGCTGATGAAGTAAAGCAGATGATGGCTGATTTCTATGCACAGATTCAAGCAGACGCTTTAGCGCAAAAGCGTGCAGCCGCTGAGTCTGCATACAATCTGCTCTTTGAAGAATTTAGTCGCTATGGCCTAGGCTCTTTAGTGACTCCATTAAAAAAATATATTGAGGATGGAATCTCTGCTGCTGAATTTACTATCAGACTACGCAACGAGCCAGCCTATAAGAAGCGCTTCGCTGCCAATGAAGCTCGTATCCAAAAGGGATTACGTTCTCTATCAGAGGCTGAGTACATTAGCTTAGAAGACCAGTATCAGGATGTTATGCGTCGCTATGGTATGCCTGAGACCTACTATCGTCAAGAGAAAGATCCAGTCACTGGCGTTATGTTACAGCCAGGATTTGAGAAACTAATTAGTGGAGATGTATCTGCAGTAGAACTTGAAGACAGAGTACAGACTGCATACGACCGCGTTATCAATGCTAACCCAGAGATAGCTCAGACACTCAAAGAGTTTTATCCAGAGATTACTAATGGCGACATCCTTGCCTATGCTCTTGACCCACAAAACGCTATCAACAATATCAAGCGTAAGGTCACTGCTACTGAAATTGGTGCAGCTGCAACGGGTGAGAAGCTAGTCACAGGACGTACTCGTGCTGAAGAACTAGCAGCATTCGGAGTAACTGGACAACAATACCGCCAAGCAGCACCAACAATTAAAGAGGCTGCGACTATAGGTACCAGACTGTCTAGTATCTATGGAGACGATAAGTACGGACAGGCACAAGCCGAAGCTGAACTTCTTGACATTAGTGGAGCTGGAGAAGCAGCAGCGACACGTAAGAAACTAACAGGACTAGAGACAGCACAATTCTCTAAGTCATCAGGTCTAGCAAGAGGTGCTTTAGGCCGTAAAAGAGGCGGCGCAATCTAAGCCTGCTAACGGAACGACTGGCCCGTTAGAGAGATATCAAGACCAGAAGTAGGAGCCATACGAACTTCCCCGAGTCGTATGAGGCCTGCGAAAACTACAATGAATGGGAGAAGGACCTATGTCCAACTACGACTACGAAGACGACGACTTTGAGAATGACTCAAATGATCTCGTTAAGCAGTTGCGTAAAGCAACAAAAGCCAAGGATAAAGAGCTAGCAGAACTAAAGGCTCAGTATGAATCCTTAGCAAAATCAAACAGAGAAAGAGCAATCAAAGACGCCCTCGCTAGTCGCGGGGTAAACGGCAAAATTGCTGCATTTATCCCACAGGATATAGACCCAACTGAAGAGTCTGTATCTAAGTGGCTTGAAGATTATGCCGATGTTTTCGGTATTCAAGTCCCAGAAACACCCCAGAAGCCGAATGTAGATCCAGCTCAGGCTGCTGCTTATCAGAAGATGACAGGCGCAGTAGAAAGCGGTCAATCGCCAGCAGCAACAGACGACATAATGCGTCGCTTGCTTAATGCGAATAGCCGAGAAGAACTAGATACAGTCATTCGGGAATCTGGACTCTAATCCGATCCTATTGAAAGGCTAATGCTAAATGGCACTACCAGGTGGCACAATCACTGGTGTAACCGAAATTAGCAACTTGGTCCAAACAGCGTATGACCAATACGTTCGTATGGCCCTTCGCTCCATTCCTGTAATGCGTGCGATTGCTGATGTTAAGCCAGTACAACAGGCAATGCCAGGATCGTCAGTTGTATTCTCCATCTATTCAGATCTTGCTCAGGCAACATCTACTTTGACGGAAGAATCTGACGTTTCCTCAGTTGCTCTTGGAAACCCATCACAGGTTTCTGTAACACTAAATGAGTACGGCTCTGCCGTAACAACAACCAAGAAGTTGAACCTAACTTCTTTCAATGATGTAGATTCTGCTCTCGCAGACATCATTGCTTACAACGCTGCCGATTCTATCGACTCAGTTGTAGCTACCACACTAACAGGTGGAAGCAACGTTCTATACGGTGGCAATGCAACATCAACAAACACAGTCGATGCAAGTGACACAATCACTGTTGCAAAGATTCGTCAGGCTGTAACAGAGCTTCGCACCAACAAGGCATTGCCTCGTATTGGCGAACTCTATGCTGCATACCTACACCCACGTCAGTCTGCTGACCTACGCGCCGAGACAGGAACTGGTGGATTCCAGGAACTCTCCAAGTACGTAGATCGCACACCATTCGTCGCTGGTGCAGTTGGAGTAATCGAAGGTGCATTCGTTGTCGAAACACCTCGTGTTCCATTCGCTGCTAACAGCGGTGCTGTAAACGTCTACAAGGCTGTTGTAGCAGGCCGTGAGGCTCTTGCTGAGGCAATGGCACAAGACATCTCAACCGTCATCGGTCCAGAAATCGACGCACTCCGTCGTTTCCGCACCATCGGTTGGTACTACTTCGGTGGATTCGCACGTCTTCGTGAAGCGGCTCTATACCGCATCGAGACTGCTGCAACCAACGGCTAGTTAGTTGATTGACTGCCAGGCAGGGGAAACCCTGCTTGGTGGTGAGTTAACTAAGGAAGGAAGAAATGGCTTACACACTTGTAACACCCTGGTTGAATCAGACCTGGATTCCATCGGGTGAAGATTTTTCTCCTTATGCTCGTATTGCTGGAAGAAGAATTACTGGTGGCACACGCACAGGAACTAACCCAGTAAACATCACAGATGTACCTAGAGGTATCACTTTGATTGTCAACGGAACTACAGTTACTGAAAGCAGAACCCCAAGTCAAGATGCACTTGCATCTGCCACTACCTACTATCTTGGTGGACATACATACACATTATCCAATGCTGAAGCACAGGTTCTAATTGACGCTGGCTATAGCTCTTACTTAACACCAATACCATAATGGCAAAGAATCCAAACTGCACAAGCGGGTGCAAGACACAAGATCACGAATCCTATTCTGACTGCCTACAGTCAAAGAATATGGGCTTTGCAGGTTGCTTCCCTAGCAGGCAAGGCTGGGACAAAGACAAAGAAAAGAAAGACAATAAAGAACTTGATTCCTATTGGTCGGCGGTAAAGCAAGGCATTGAGCCTAGGTCTACTCGCCAAAAGGATATCGACGCAGCAGTAAAAATATCCAACGAAGGTGGCAAAGCATTCGATGGAATCAATCTAAAGTACAAGGAGTAGATAATGCCAGCAAATGATCCTAAGCAATATGAGATGGAAGATGACTTCCTACCATATCCATCAGATTCAAATGACAAACCATTTATGACCTATGAGAAGTTGCAATCTGGCGCACCAGGAAAGGCTGCTAAGTGAAGAAGCCTAAAGAAGCAAAGGTGATGAGAGAGTTCAAAAAAGGGACTCTGAAATCAGGCTCTGGCGCTAAGGTTACTTCTCGCAAACAGGCTATTGCCATCGCTCTTTCTGAGGCTGGTAAGTCTAAGAAAAAGCCAGCAAAATTGCCTAGCAAGCCTAAGAAGATGAATGCCCTTGATAAAGCCATTATGAAGCAGAAGCAACTCAAGTCAAAGAACAAGAATCCAGGAAGATACCTGGACAAGTAATGTCTTCAGGTCAATATAAAACCCATAGAGGTTTCAATAAAGTCCAGATTAAGAACGGGCTAGTAGTCCGTCTTAACAAGAACGGAAC
>Ga0208644_1002938_pt1 | contig 13370 bp, 25 predicted proteins | sample VirMetDEL_Nov_18_FD_184517 | JGI IMG/M metagenome (GOLD analysis project Ga0208644, IMG submission 184517) | Aqueous microbial communities from the Delaware River and Bay under freshwater to marine salinity gradient to study organic matter... | ecosystem: Environmental > Aquatic > Marine >... | reverse complement strand
TAGCGACTATGAGCGAGAAACACGCACAAGAGCTTGCTAAAGGGCAATTAGAGATAAACAAAGCCGAAGCACAGCATAAATCGATATTTGTAGCAGGTTGGAGACCATTTATTGGGTGGACTTGTGGAATAGCTTTATGTTGGCACTTTGTTTTACAGCCTATAGTCATCTTTTTAACAGCCTATATAGGGTTTACACTCCCAGAGCTACCAACCTTTGATATGGGAAGCCTAATGACTGTTTTAATGGGTATGCTTGGCTTGGGTGGTTTAAGAACATATGAAAAGCAAAAAGGATTAACAAAATGATATGCGAAACTTGCAAGGCTTACGAGTGCGTCAAAGAAGAATGTAATTGTAAATGCCATACTCGGGAGAAAAACGAAAAAATTAATTTAAAACACGAGTAAATCAAATGAGTAATTTTTATATGAAGCTACACGACATTTTTAATGACATTGCCAATTATTTTTGGAAAAAAGCTATAAGAAAAAACAAAAAAAATAGCATCTAATATAATTTGTGATATCATTTATTTATTAACAACCATAGGAGAATAAAATGCCTAAAGGAAAAGGAACTTACGGTTCAAAAGTAGGTAGACCGCCAAAAAAGAAAAAAATGAAGAAAAAGAAGTAATGGAGGGTTTTACTACCACAACAACTTTATCGGAACTCATAGACAAAAGACCTATGAAGAAAAGAAAAGGTAGAAGACGCTATAAAATGCCCAATAAGGGCGATTTAAGGGCTGTACAGCGTATATTAAAGAAAAAAGGGATACAATTTAACGCATAGGAATGTTTTGCTTTATAATGCCTCCAACAATGTCAAGACATTCGTTAACCCCCCCCTTAACAATAAAGTGCGGTGTCCCCAAAATTTTTGATTGTACAGCCCACAACTTTTGAGTATCAGAGAGCCTGCCCTTTGGGGCTTTTAATTCAATATATAAAATTCTTCCAACAGGATATTCCACAATAATATCTGGACAACCAGATTTTAAACCCATCTTTTTCATTTTAGCGTGATATTGAACAGACCTTTTGCCCTCATTAGGTACGTGAAAATGTCTAAAATTATATTTATTAGATAAATAATTAAGATATTCATTACAGGCTATTTGTATATCTGATTCTTTGGTCATAGGGGGCAATTTGTACCGCACATTTTACCCCCTATGTATTACTATAAAATTGGAGTTCATAGTAAATTACTTTGTAGAGATTCATAACGGGAGAATCAAATCATATTTAACATAAATAAAATAAAAAAAAAATAAAAAAAATACTATTTAGAGCTTTACTTAATTAAAAACCTAGTTTATGGTCTAGGTTATAAAGTTAATTAATAATAATAATTGGAGTTCAAAATGACAAAATATTTAGTAAAACAACCAAATCATTCAAAAATTGAACCTAAAATATCTTTTGGAATTTCAAGAGGTAAAGCACATTTAGTTATGTTTTATCTTGATGAAGAGGGTTATTATAGGGATTCAGCTATAATTACTGCTGATAGTTTAGATAAAGTTTTTGAAGAGGGAAACTTTCCAGAATACAATGACAGCATTGAAAAATTAGATAAATTTTATTCTGTATCTGTTGGGGATGTTATTGTAAATCAAGAAACTCAAGAAATGCACATGGTTGCACCATTTGGTTTTACTAAATTATGGGGGAGTGCTTAACGGCACTCTTTTTTTTAATAATAATAATAGAAATGGAGTTCAAAATGAATAATTTAAAACCAAAATTTGTATATGTAACTTGGAGCGAAAGCCCTGCGTTTGAAGAAAATTCTGTTTATAGTTTCGAGCAGTTTGAAAGAATAGCTGAGACAGTTGGTGCTAACCATACAACAGGTGGATATTTAAAGACTAAAATTACTGTTATTTTTAAAGATGGAAGCACTTATGAAGCAAGGGTTGATTTAAATAGCGAATGTTTAAATTTTCAACAACATATCGAACAATGCGTAAAAAATTATTTGCAAGTTGTTAGAGGCGATTTTAACCCTGAAGAACTTTATGTAAAAACTACAGTCGCTTTAAATGAAACTTGGAAAAGAATAGAATTCCCTCAGAGTGCTTAACGGCACTCTTTTATTTTCGTAATAATAAACAACTAACGGAGAATAAAATGAAAAATTTTAAATTATACGCTTATCGTGAAGAAATAGATTTAATAAATTTTATTGAAAAATTTGAAACCCTAGAACAAGCTACTCAATATATTAACATCAATTCAGATGAAGAGTATGAGGGCTGTGAACTTGTTTTACATAATAAAATTAAAGATGAAACTTTTATTCTTTTTGATTATTGGGAAGAATTAGAGTTGTCAGTAAAAAATCATTTTAAAAAACTATTTAACAAAATTTATGGGGAAGCAAACTAATGATGAAATTTATTAAAAACTATGGTCAGTATATTTTAGAAACAGCATTTCTAATTAGTTTATTTGGATTTGCTTACTTTTTACTAATAGCGTTTTAAGGGGGGCAAACTAATGAATAACCCTTTAGAAAGGAAAAGAGAAACTTATTTAACATTTTATGAGGACGGCATTACAGATGCAATTCTTAATCAAAAGAAAAACCCAGATAATAAATTTTCTGCTTATTATAAGCGAGGTTTTGAAAAAGGTTTGGAAATTAGAAAAATTATTCAAGAATATGGCATAGATAAAATTGGAGCGGATAATGAATAAATATGTAAGGCTTCATATTTTAGAAGCCAGTAAGTATAACCGAAAATCTTACTTTAAGATAAAGGTTACAATAGTTTTCTTGCTATTAGGTGGTTTAGTGTTGCTTTCAAGCTGTACTAGCACACCTATTGTAGATAGCAGGGGAAAATCCTCGGCGAATATTAAAGGCGATATGAACCGATTTCATGACGATTTATTTACTTGTCGTGACCTAGTAAAAGATGAAACAAATTTTTTATTAGAGCATGGTAAAATAGTATATAATTTGTTAAGATTCAAAGTGTTATGGCTAAGTCCTAAAGCACAAACTAGGCAAGATTTAATTAATAATTGCCTAGAGGGTCGTGGCTATAATGTATTAAATAAATAATAAAATTGGAGTTAAAAATGAATAAAATAGAGAAAATTTATGATAATACTAAAGATGGTATCCCAAATTATTCTATACAATTAGTTGACGGGAAAATGTTATATGCTAGGGGAGTTCCTTTGTATCCAGTACCTAGTCGTGGCGATGTTATTAAGTATACCATAATTAACACTAAAACGTCTGAAAAGGGCAATCCATACAGTAATATTAAAGATGTTGAAATAGTTAACAAAGGTGATGATGGAGTTAAAACACCAGAACCTTTACAAAATGTCGTAAATAATGTTGTTCCTACGTCTAATGGGTTAAATAAAAACGACACCCAAAGGCTTGATATATTTGTAACTGGAGTTGTTGGACGCTCTATGGGTTCTGGACATTTCTCAGTTCATGACATTGGAGAGCTTACAAGAAATGCTGTAAGTGCTTTTAATGAAAACCTTAAAAAATTATAAAAAACTATTTGCTGACTTTTGGGGGTATTGTGAAAGCGATATTCCCACTTGTTGGGGTTGTTATAGACAGCAAGCAGTAGATATACACCACTTGATTCCTAAAGGCATGGGAGGTGTTAAAAACAACCGATTAAATAGAATTGATAATTTATTCCCAGTTTGTAGGGATTGTCATAACAAAGCACATTCAGACAAATCTATAAATGAGGAATGGAAAACTAAACTTTTAAAGAAAATATCAGATAAAGAATGGAATAATTTATATAATGAGTGACATTTATACAGTTGAATTTGACCCTAGCAAATTATCATATCAACAAGAAGAACTAGGAATGAGATTTGCCGATTTGGATACCGCTGTTGAATTAATGAAAAAAGAAGAAAAAATGATTATAGCGGAATTAACCATTTACTTTTCTAAAGATAAAAATTATAAAAATATTACTGAGTTAAACGGTTTAATTTACTCAGATGCGAAATTTAAGGATTATTTGAATAGATATCAAAGAACCCTTAGAGAAAGGAACAGGTCTAAAATAAGGTTTGAGTCCTTTAAGGCTTTCAGAGACGACCTCAGAACAAAGGTTGTTAATGAAAGAGAACTGGCAAAACATTTATAGAAAGGAATTGTTATGAACCAGACAGAACAAATACTACACCACCTAAAACAAGGCAACAAACTTACCTCATGGGAAGCTATACACAAGTTTAGATGTACTAGGCTTAGTGCGATTATCTATAATTTGAGAAGATATGGATATGACATATTAGCTGTTATGCAAGTTGGCAAAAATGGCAAAAGATATGCTGAATACACCCTTATTAAAGGGAGCAAATAATGTCTGACAAAATATTAAGTGAAGAAGAACTTGAGATTGAGGCTCAGAAATCCGATTACATTAAAGAACAAATAATTGGAAAACATATGAGCGACATTCAAATAATGAGCAACCTTATATCGGCAATTAACGAATATTTAATTGTATTTGGTAGGACTAGCAATGTTCACGACCAATTAATGGATTTAAAGGCACAGGTTAAAAAAAATCGTGACCATTTAAACGATTGGGTTAATAAGATATGATTGAACATTTTAAAAAATTTGATGATGGCAGTAATAGTTTATTGCCATTATCTTTTAGTCATCTCAATGAATTTGCATTTTATAGAGATAGGTGGGCATTAAGAAGAATATTTGGTTATGAATTCCCTAGTAGTGCGTCTGCTAATAGAGGTAGTGCTGTTGAATCTGGTTTAAATATGATTTTAAATGGTATATCTTTTGATGAAGCTAGTGAAAAAATGATAGCTGAGTTTGATGATAATTGCTCTAGGTTAAATGACCCTAAAATAGATGATGAAAGGCATAACTTAATTCCATTATTAGAACTTGGTGCGAATGAGTTTAAGGAACGTGCCTTTCAATGGAATTTATTAGGCTACCAAAAGAAAGTTGAGGTATTTATTGAAGATATTCCTTTTATTGGGTTTACTGACTTTCATTTTGAAGATAAAAACACCAAACAGGACTTTTTTATTGATTTAAAAACTTCTAAGACCAATCCCTCGCAAATAAGCACCAGTCATGCAATGCAACAAGCCATCTATAATAGAGCCACTAATGCAAGACAAATGTTATGGTATTTAAAAACACCTACTAAAACAAAACCCGCTGAATTTACACAGCTAGAGTTATCTACATATGACCATCACTTAAATATTTGTAAACATATTGTGAAAGTCATGGGTAATTTTTTAAAAAATGTTAATTCAAAAGATGATGTTAAAATGGCTCTAATTCCTAATCCAGATAATTGGATATGGAAAGAAGAAACTGTTTTAAATGCTAGAAAAGAAGTATGGGGATTTTAACCAAATTAAATGTTTAGGTTTACTTTAAGAATGACCTATATTAGATTAACAAAATAATTAGATTGGAGATAATTATGTTTATAGAAGAAAATTCAAAACCAAAAGAAAAATTAAGAGCTTGGTATCTTTTCACAGAAGACTTTGTTGCAGGAACACAGCATTTAACAAACGAAGAAATAGGGATTTATATTAGGTTACTTTGTTATAACTGGAATAAAAGATGCAAAGGTATACCTTGCGATAATATGACATACTATAGGATAGCTAGTTGTATTACAGAAAGTGAAAAAGCAAGCTGTCATAAAATTTTAGAACAATTTTTTATACAAATTGGAGAACATTTTCAAAACGAAAGACAGCTACAGGAATATTTATATATTACTAGGAGGCAAAATGCTTCTAGGGAAAATGGTAAGCTAGGTGGTAGACCAAAAAAACCTAAAGAACAACCTAATACAGAACCTAAAGTGTATCCTAGCAGAAACGCCCCTACCCCTACCCCTACCCCTACCCCTATTAAAACCAAATTAAGTAATAATGTTTATTTTAATAAATTTTGGGATAAAATACCTAATAAAATAAGTAAGGGGATAGCTGAGAAAAACTTTTTAAAACTAGAACCAGAATGGTTACAAAACCCAGAGCAATTAGCAGATATGTATAAAAACTATTATGAATCCATTGAGGATAAACAATTTGCCAAACAACCTGCTTTCTGGTTATCGGCTAAAAAGTACTTAGACGAACAGCCCGTTAGGAAAAAAGATAATAGCCCCGCTGACCCTTATGTTAATAGGATTAATTTGTTTAAAGACGCTATAGAAGCAAAGAATGGAACACAGTTTATTAAAGGCTATGCTCAAAGATATCCAAGTGACGTTGAAAGAGCTATTAGTGAGGGTCATTTTACAAAAGACCAAGCCAAACAATATTTAGATTTTAAGGCTTAAAATGCAAGTTATGTCTATATTTTTTTTTCAAGAAGAAGATGAGGGAATATTGGAGACATTAGAAACCTATGATTATTTACATGATGAAGAAAAATTAAGATGTATAAATGACGCAATATATGACTTGGTGGTGTTAAGAGAAATATTAAAAATTACAATGAAGGATTTTAAAAATGACAACAATGAGCTTAATTAAGGGGAATACAAGCGTTTTCCAATGTATTGGCGACGCTTATTTACACAGAGATATAAAAAGGTTTTATTACGGTTATTTGCTTTGTATAAGGGCAAAAACAAATATTAAAAAGTTGCATAAGTATCTGATAAATAGGTATAATTTTAACAGAAAAGAATGTTTTTTAATGTTAAAACAAGCGAGGGCAAAATGAGATATAACAGAATAAACGAAAATTATATCGATTTAAAAGAAATACATGAAGAGCTTAAAAATAGACAATATGAAGATGATGGGTGTAGATTTGAGGACATATCGCCAGAATTGGCTGAACTAGATAGGCTTGGAAAAGTTGATTATGCTTGTTATACAGATTATTACACAATGGCTAAAAACCGAAATGGAGACCACCGACCATTTCCCTCTGGATTAATTGCAAAAAATAAAAACTATACTTATTGAGGCTTAAATGAATATACAAGAAATAGAAATTGATAAATTAATACCTTATCACAATAACCCTAGAAAAAATCAAGCCGTTGATAAAGTGGCAAGTTCAATAAAAGAATACGGATTTCAACAGCCTATAGTAGTTGATAAAAATATGGTTCTTATAGTCGGTCACACTAGGTTATTGGGGGCTAAAAAATTAGGCTTAAAAAAAGTTCCAATAGTTATTGCTGATTTAAGTAATGCAAAGGCTAAAGCCTACAGAATAGCAGATAATAGGGTTAATGAGGACAGCGGTTGGGATAATATGCTCTTACAAAGTGAATTAAACGAACTATTGGATTATGATATAGACCTAAATTTAACAGGCTTTACGACAGAAGAATTAGACAGTTTATTTGCCAAAGAAGAAATAGAAATTACCGACCCAATAGACGTTATGGAAACTGAAAGTCATTTAACTAATGATGTAAAAATGATACAATTATTTTACGAACCTGAAGATGAAAAAAGATTTAGAGAAATAATTGATATGGTCAAAGATAACAATAATATAAATAATATATCAGACGCAGTTATGTATTGTGTTTTAAATGAAGAAAAAAGACAAAAAGATTAAGTTATGAAGACATTAAAATTACAACCAATAATGGGAGAAGAAGAAGCAGATGCCCTTATAGGCACTTATTTAAATAAAAGTATGATTAAACATCATATAACTGAAGATACAGAGGTGTTTAATGAAAAAGGGGATTTATTGTGTATTTTGAAGAAAAAAATAGTTCCAGAAAAAACTTTAGAAAACGCAAGAATACCTTTTAGAAAAGCAATTAGCCCTACATTTAACAGGGGTAGTGCTTCTGGTGAATTATCGAAATTATACAAAGTTGGTGACCAAATCGGATATTTAACTATTGGAGAAATTAAAGGCAATCAATACAAACCTTTATTAAAAGACGGCAAATTATCAAAAACAAGTTACGCTATGAAAGTTGATAGTTCTGTAATCGGTTACATGGACAGATATCCAAGAATTCCATATTGTAGAACAACAGCTTTTTCGCAAAATTATTTTAACGAATACAATTTATGTGTTCCTTATATAAAATGTATAAACGAAGTTTTTAAACAATACGCCCCTCATAAATATAAAATTCAAAAAGCTATGGCAGACGCTTCTTCAGAAGATTTTATTATTAAAGATACAGCTTTTACAACGGTCACGGTTAATAAAAATTTTAGGACAGCGGGTCATAAAGATAAAGGCGATTTAAAAGAGGGATTTGGAAATTTAGGAGTCATTTCAAGGGGTAAATACAACGGTTTTCAAACAGTTTTGCCTAGATATGGAGTTGGGCTAGATATACAACACGGTGATGTTGCTTTGTTTGACGTTCATGAAGTACACGGAAATACAGAGCCTGAGAAAATAAGTTATTTTGAAAGAATATCCATTGTTTGTTATTATAGGGAAAAAATGATTTATTGTGGAAATAAAGAATATGAATTAAACAGAGCTAAAACTGGCACAAAAAAAATAGCTTTACCCGAAGAAATAGAAAAAGCCGATAAAATAAAAGAAAAAATATTGAGATAATGTGCGGTGTAATTGGTATAATATCAAAAAATATTTTAGATAAAAACGAAATTAAAAAATTATTAATTCAATCTAAAATAAGGGGGCAACACGCTACAGGTTTGTCTTATGTAGAAAATGATATTATTAAAACTGTAATTATTCCAGAAAACGCTGAAAAAATAGAATTAGAGAACATAAATACTAGATGTTTAATAGGTCATACAAGATACAGCACATCATCATTAGAATATAATCAACCAATAAGCTATATGAATATAAGCGTTGTTCATAACGGCGTTATTACACAAGAAAATAGTAAAAATTGGCATAAATATAATTATAATTTTCAAACAGAAAATGATTCAGAGTTTATTTTAAAAAGTTATATAGAGGAAAAGCACCCTATAAAAGAATATGAGGAAGCGTCTATTTCAGCCATAATATTAGATAAAAATAAGGAACAAATTAATTTTTTTAGAAACGAAAAAAGACCTTTGTATTACTCAGAATCAAAAGACACGTTTTACATAGCTTCTACAAAAAATATTTTAGAAAGAAGTGGTATTGAAAACATTAATAAATGTTTAAGTTGTTATAATTATACGATTTATAAAAACAAATTAACAAAATATAAAATTAGAAATTCAAAAGAAGATTTGCAATAATGGATTATAGGCAAATAGAAAACAGACAACGAGGTTTTTTTAAATGGTATTATTGGTCTTTAAAATATAAAGATTGTGACCCGCCTATCTGGATGTTAAATTATTTGTTTGATAGATTTGAGCTAAACCTAGAGCAAAAATATTGGATAGCTTGGATTTATGGAACAACCTATTATTTGCCAACAGCTTGGATAATTTGGAATGAATTTCCTGATTATGAATTAGTAAATTATGAAAGATTGCAAGAATGGAATGATAAAAATTATACAAGGTTAAGATATCAAACTGATACAAAATATAATAAAGGCTATTTACCACAACAATTCAAAAGTTACAAAAATTGGATAGAACACAATAATCCTAGTGGAACACAAAGAGATAAATTTAACATTTATAAAAAGAAAAAAAGTTTTAATTATCTATATGAATCAATAATACAAAATCTTTATAAATTTGGCAGATATTCTACGTGGTTTTATATGCAAACTTTAAAGCAATGTGTAAACGTAGATTTAGAGCCAAATAATTTAAAGTTAGAGGATTATAGCGGGAGCAGGTCACATAGAAACGGACTATGTTTGGCATTAGGTAAAGATGAATGGATAGATAAAAAATTAAACAAAGATTCACTGGCTTATTTAAATGAAAATGCGGACTACATACAAGATAAAATAGAATACATATCCCAAGGCGAAATCAAAACAGATTACTATTATTTAGAAACCGCTTTATGTAGTTATAAAAAAATTTTTAGAGAAAAAAATGGAAGATATTTGGGCTATTATTTAGACAGGCAAGCCGAAGAAATAAAAAAAGTAGAAAAAGATAATTGGCACGGTATAGATTGGCAAGTATTTTGGGACGCTAGAGAAGAATTGTTAAATAAAAATTTATCGATATCCGAAGATATACAAAAAGAATTATTTAGTCATTTTTTGGAAACAGGTAATATAGAGAGAGAAAAATGCCCCATTTAGTAGCTTTAGGAGGCATACCCGCCGTTGGCAAAACAACTATAATTAAACAATTCTTTTGTAATTTCGATAATTGGAAGTTATTTAAGTTTAAAAAGCTATATGGACATTACAATGAGCTATTAAACCTAATAATATTAGGTAAGTATGAAAAAAACGAATTATTTGCAGGAACAGATAAATTGTCTATGGCAGTTCAACCCGATTTTGAAGAATTTATAGACAAGGACAAACCGCCTTATAACATACTTTTTGAAGGTGATAGATTATTCAATATTAAAACATTAAGCAAAGTTAAAACTAAAATGTCTTTACAGGTTTACATAATTTTAAGTAATAATACAAAAAAAAGACATATAGATAGAAAGGACAATCAGTCTGAAAAGTTTATTAAAAGCAGGATTACTAAAATTGAAAATATTAAAAAGTTTTTAAAAGATGATTATGTAATTTTAACTAATAATAAACACGAAGATATAAAAAAAAATTATAATATTATTGCTGACAACTTTTACTCAAAGGGAAAAAGAGGATTATGGCTAGACCAAAAAAGTATGAAATTGACACAAAACAACTTACAACATTAGCAAAATTAGGTTGCACAAACATAGAAATGGCTGATTTTTTCGGTTGCTCACCAGATTTACTTGAAAAAAGTTATTCGGAATTTCTGACAAAAGGGAGAGCGGAGCAAAAAATGAGATTAAGACAGCTTCAATGGAGAGCTTGCGAGAATGGTAATGTTAGTATGCTTATATTTTTAGGAAAAAATATGTTAGGGCAACAAGATAGGGTTGAGGAATCACAAACAGAAGAACCGTTGCCTTGGACTAGTTAATGCCATTAACAAAACCACAATCAGAAGTTATAGGCAATAAATCAAGGTTTAGAGTTCTTATCACGGGCAGACGATTTGGTAAAACCTATCTTGCTATTAATGAATTGGCTAAATTTGCTAGTAAATCGAATCAAAAAGTTTGGTATGTAGCCCCAACATATAGACAAGCTAAACAAATATGTTGGACTGAATTAAAAGATAAACTTATAGAACATAAATGGGTTAAAAATGTAAATAATAGTGATTTAACTATTACATTAAAAAATAATTCCAAAATAACATTACGTGGTGCTGATAATGAACAATCACTAAGAGGGGTTGGTTTAAATTTCATAGTATTAGATGAATTTGCGGATATACATAAAGAAGCATGGTATGAAGTATTGCGACCAACATTGTCTGACACAGGTGGTCATGCTTTGTTTTGTGGTAGTCCTAGAGGTTTTGGTAATTGGTCATATGAGTTATTTAAGCAAGGCGAAACTAATAAAGACTGGGCATCATTTAAATATACAACTTTAGAGGGCGGACAAGTAGGCGATGAGGAAATAGAACAGGCTAAACAAGATTTAGATATAAGAACATTCCAACAAGAATATGAAGCAACTTTTGTTAATTATTCTGGAATGATTTATTATAATTTTAATAGGCAAAAAAATATTATTGAAAAGTTTGATAAACAATATCCAACATTACATATTGGTTTAGATTTTAACGTAGACCCAATGACAGCGGTTGTTTGTTATATAATTAAAGAAATAATAATTGTTATTGATGAGATACAAATATATTCTTCGAATACTCAAGAAATGTGTGAAGAAATAAAAAACAGATACCCTAACAAACATATAACAGTTTACCCTGACCCTAGTGCTAGACAAAGAAAAACCTCAGCAGGAGGATTTACTGACATAAGTATATTGAAAAATGCAGGATTTGATGTAAAATGTAGAAATACAGCACCTCTAGTGAGGGATAGGATTAACTCAGTTAATTCAAAACTTAAAAATGTGAATGGTAAAAACAATCTGTTTATTCTAAATTCTTGCAAAAATGTAATAAAAAGCATAGAAAGACAGATATACAAAGAGGGTACAAGCATACCTGATAAGGATAGTGGATTTGACCACATGAATGACGCTCTTGGTTATTTAGTTGAGTTTAATTTCCCGCTTAGACGGAATTTTGTTGCAAGCCCTCCAAAGAGGTGGAGTTAATGGACAAAGAATTTCTAAAAAGCAAACACGACCTATGGAACGCTAATATTTCTAATTGGGAATTTTACATAAGAAGTTATTTAGGCGGAAATGATTACAAAAATGGTTATTATTTACATAGATACATTTTAGAAACACCAGAAGAATATGATGCGAGAATAAGGCATACACCAGTAGACAATCACTGTAAAAATGTTGTGCAAATTTATACTAGCTTTTTATGGAGAATACCGCCCACAAGAGATTATGGTGATTTAGACGGTGATTTACAACTACAGTCATTTTTAGAAGATGCGGATTTAGACGGCAGAAACTTTAATACTGTTATGCGGGAAGTACAGATGAACGCTAGTATTTACGGTAATTGTTGGGTTATAATAGATAAACCGCAATCAAACGCTAAGACTAGAGCCGAAGAACTAGCTCAAGACATAAGACCATATATTTCAATATATACACCAGAAAACATAGTTAATTGGAATTATAAAAGGTCTGCTAGTGGTAGATTTTATTTAGATATGTTGGTTGTTATTGAGGATATTAATTCACAAAGAGCCATAATAAAGGTTTTTACAGAAGAAACTATATCAACATATGAGTTTGAAGATTATACAGAGGAATATACAGACAAAGAACCTAGATTAATTGATGAAATAATAAATCCATTAGGCGTAATTCCTGCTGTTAATGTTTATAATCTAAAAGGAAACAAAAGACCTATCGGCATAAGCGATTTAGCTGACGTGGCTTATTTACAACAATCAATATATAACGATTATTCTGAAAAAGAACAATTAATTAGATTAGCCAATCACCCTAGCTTAGTTAAGACACCTAATGTTGAAGCGAGTGCAGGTGCGGGTGCTATAATAGAAATACCAGAGGATTTAGATGCAAGCCTAAAGCCTTATATTATTCAACCTAGTGGGCAAAACCTAGACAGCATTATGAAGTGTATACAATCAAAAATAGATGCTATTGATAGGATTACACATATGGGTTCTGTAAGAGCTACAGGTTCTCAAATAGCTAGTGGAATAGCCTTACAGACAGAATTTCAATTATTAAATGCTAGGTTATCAGAAAAAGCAGATTATTTAGAAAATGCTGAAGAAC
>Ga0208644_1002937_pt1 | contig 13377 bp, 15 predicted proteins | sample VirMetDEL_Nov_18_FD_184517 | JGI IMG/M metagenome (GOLD analysis project Ga0208644, IMG submission 184517) | Aqueous microbial communities from the Delaware River and Bay under freshwater to marine salinity gradient to study organic matter... | ecosystem: Environmental > Aquatic > Marine >... | reverse complement strand
GGATGCTCATGGGCAACGTCACCGACCTTCTGACGAACGAGGTGTCGGCTACTGAGTTGAACGACCGTGTGCTGCTGGCTTCCGCTGCCGCTATCCAAGCCCCGGATGATGTCAAGAACACGTTCATGGACTACTACGGGATTAGCGATGGTGGCCTGACGGCATACTTCCTTGACCCGGAGAAAGCCACCCCGCTTCTGGAGAAGCAGTACGCCTCCAGCCTTATTGGTGTTGAGGCGGCACGGCAGGGCATCGGAATGGATGTGTACGGGTCGGAGAACCTGCAAGCCCTCGGGGTTACGCAGGAGCAGGCCCGTCAAGGGTTCGGTCAGGTCGCTCGCGGCATGAGCCTGACTCAGGGCCGTGGCGATGTCGTGAGCCAGCAGCAGTTGATCTCTGGCACGTTTGCTCAGGATGAGAGCGCGCTGAGGGATATTGAGCGTGCGTCTAAGGCTCGCACGGGGCAGTTCCAGCAGGGCGGCGGCTATGCCGCATCAACTGGAGGTGTAACGGGTCTTGGCTCTGCTGCGACACGCTGATCCCTGTTGCGTGTTAGGCGTTGCATGTGTCTATACTGTAACCACAACGCCTGATGTTGGCCCTGCCGAAAGGTGGGAGCGCTGGCAGTCAGGATTATTTCCAGCAAGGCGCTGGCCTGCCTTGTCTGAGTATTTGGCTATCCACACAAGTTTGGGACACCGTGTCCCAAAACACTCATACCTCCGTCTGACTACTCCCGGTTAGGCGTGTTTAAGGAAAGGGAAGGGCAATGACCGACAATTACACAGATGACGATTTTGACTCTGACGACATCGAAACTGGTGGCGACAGCGGAGATATTAAGAGCCTCCGTCGTGCCGCTAACGGTAAGAAAAAGTTGGAGCAGGAACTCAACGAACTGAAGCGTGAACTCGCGTTCGCTAAGGCTGGACTCGCAATGGACGACCCCCGATTGAAGTATTTCGTGAAGGGGTACGACGGAGAGATGACAGCGGAAGCGATCAAGGAGGCCGCTCTGGAAGCAGGGTTCTTGTCATCGCAGCCTCAGGAAAGCGAAGACCCAAGTATGGCAACCGCAGCAGCGGCCCAGCAGAGGGTTATGCAGGCAGCCTCAGGAGTGGCCTACGAAGGCTTGACTGAGGAAGCGGCTCTCGCCCAACTGGAGTCAGCGATGGAAGAAGGCGGCATCGAAGCAATGTTGGACGTTGCCCGACAGTTCGGCATACCAACTTCAATCGACCAGTAAAGGAACAAGCCAATGCCAGCAGGTACCGGCACTCCGGGAGCCAACCAGAACGGCCCCGCGACCAGCCCCATGTACTCGCCCGGTGAGATCGTCACCGCTGCGGGTCCTCTGTCCATCAACGCCCCGGCACCCGTTGTCGATATCACCCTCGGTAGCCAGTTCGTTACCAAGGCATACGACCTTGCGGTTTACCCGGCGCTCCGTCCCGAACTCATCTTCGATCAGTTCGCTACCGTTCGTGCGTCGAACACCACGCATCGTGGCGGTTCTGTGCGGTTCTCGTTCGTGAACGACATCGCTGAGCAGACCACCCCGCTGCTGGAGAACATCGACGTTGACTCGGTGACCCTCACGAGCAAGGCACTTACCGTGTCCATGCGTGAGTACGGCACCGCCGTCACGAACACCGCCCTCATCCGTGGCACCTCCATGATCGCTATGGACCCGCTGATCGCGGAGCGCGTCGGCTACAACGCCGGTATCTCCATCGACACGCTGGCCCGTACCGCCCTTGATGCCACGTCGGTCACCTACGACGACGGTTCCACCGGGTCCGTGGGTTCCATCGGCAACGCCGCTAGCGGCCTGTCCGGTGACTACCTCCGTGAGGGTGTCGCGCTGCTCCGTGCGGCCAACGTTCGCCCCCTGCGTGGCGGCAACTACGTTGCTGTCATCTCCCCGTATCAGGCCCAGCAACTCATGTCGGACACCACCGACACCGGGTTCCGCTGGATGGTCGGTTACGCGGGTGGTCAGGGCACCGCTGGCAACAGCATCTTCATGGGCGAGGTCGGCACCTACGAAGGTGTTCGCCTCGTTGTCAACAACCACCTGACCAATCAGGGCAAGGGCTACCTCATGGGCGCTGAGGCGCTTGCGAAGGCGTACTCCACGGCCCCCGGTTTCGGTGCTAACCCGAAGACGGTTGTGTCTCCGGTTGTGGACAAGTTGAAGCGGTTCGCCAGCATCGGCTGGTACCACCTTGTCGGTTACTCGGTGTTCCGTACCGAGGCTCTGCTCCACATCAACACGAGCGCAGCACTGGCCTAAGCCAGTCGCCCCCTCCTCTGGATCACAAGTCTGGGGGAGGGGGCATCCCCATAAGGAGTTCTTGTGCCGGGTGTCAGAAAGACGATGGGTGAGTTCAAGCGCGGTACCCTGAGGTCTGGTAGCGGCAAGAAAGTTACGTCCCGTAAGCAAGCCGTCGCTATTGCGATGAGTCAGGAGAAAAAAGTGGCTGGTAAGAAGCCGATGAAGTCTCGCGGTAGTCGTCCGGTGACTCTGAGCGGGAAGTCTATGTCTACTCGTAAGCCGGGTGTGAAGGCTCGTAAGCCTCGCCCGAATGTTGGTACAACTAAGACCCCCGGCTGGGGCAAGGGAAAGAAGACAATCTGATGGCTGTCAACATTTCTAACACGAAGCATTTTAAAAAGGGTGAGAAACTGCCCGATGGTACTACTGCCAAGCGCGGGGTTGTCTGGAATACCAAGACAGGTAAGCGTGTCACTGGCAAGGTCGTTATGACTTCTGCTGGTAGTGGCGGCATGGGTGCTACTAAGACATATAAGGCTGGCCGTGCTGTTTCGGCAGCGAAGAAGAAGTCTTCCGGGAAGACGGTTTCTTCAGGAGCCACTACTTCGGCTAAGCCCACACAGACGCAATCTAACCCTAATGCTGGGGTGAAGGTTGGGACGCTCCGTAAGGGACCTCGTGGTGCTCTTAATCGTTGGAATGGTTCCCGGTGGGTGCGTGCGTCTCAGGGTTCCTCTTATCAGGCTGGTTCTGGGCAGACTGCCAAGTCTTCTTCTCGTGGCGCTACTTCTGGGACGGTTTCTTCTGCGATGGCGAAGAAGAAGGGTTCTTACACTGCCGGTACTGGTGGTGGTTCCGCTTACAACAAGGCTATGACTAAGGGACGCACTTCTAAGTACGGTGCGCAGACTCCCGGCAATCAGGCTTTGTCCGCTATCGGTAAGGCTGTCACTAGCACCTTCACTACGAAAAGTGACGCTCAGGTTAGGGCAAACAATAAGAGGGTTGCTGATGAGCGTCGGCGTAAGGCTGCTGCTACTAAGGCTGCTCTGAAGAAGGCTAGCGCTGATAGGCGATCCAAGGGTAAGTGGTAATGCCTGCTAAGAAGTCGACTCCTGCGTGGCAGCGGAAGGCGGGCAAGAACCCTAAGGGGGGCTTGAACGCTAAGGGCCGTGCTTCTTACAACAAGGCTAATCCGGGTAAGCCGGGGTTGAAGCCTCCGGTGAAGAAGGCTCAGGCCAAGAAGTCTCCGGCGGCTGCTGCTCGCAGGAAAAACTTCTGCTCCCGCATGGGTGGCATGAAGAAGAAGTTGACTAGTGAAAAGACTCGTAATAATCCGAACTCGCGGATTAATAAATCATTGAGAGCGTGGGACTGCTGATGTGTATGAAGTGTGGATGTTCGACTCCGAACGATAAGAAGGTCGCTAAGCCGATGGTTCTGCCGAATGGTAAGAAGCCGCGTAAGTGACTGTTCAGAAGCAACTTTTGGGTCGCGGAACCTATGGTCCTCGTGTTGTGCAGGGCCGTGGGATTAGTCCGCTGTGGTCGTTTTTTCTGCCGCCGCCTGCCCAGAACAGCATTCTGATTTATAACGATGGGTCGGTGGTTGAGCGTGCCACTTTTGAGGACAGCGATATCAGCGATCCTGATGTTCACACTTTCATTCTGGGTGGGGCTGACTATCGGACGGATGAGGGTTCGTTCGAATACGAGGCGTTGACTGATGCTGGGTACACTTGGAGGAATGTTTACACGGATAACGTGTATGACGAGCAGTACGATAGTCCGTATAACTAGGAGATGTGATGCCGCTTCCTACCCCGAATAAGACTCCGGGTGATGGTTCCCCAGCGGGGGACATGAACCTTGTTATTGAGGCTATCAACACTCTCCAGTCTGAGGTTGACAATATTCCCGCTGGTCCTACCGGGCCGCAGGGTACTACTGGCCCTACTGGTCCTACTGGCCCAACGGGTGCTGCTTCAACGGTGACTGGTCCTACGGGGGCCAAGGGCGATCAGGGTGTGACTGGTCCGACTGGCCCTCAGGGGCCTATTGGCGCTACTGGTGCAGCGAGTACGGTTACTGGCCCTCGTGGCGAGACTGGTCCTACTGGTCCTCTTGGCCCGACTGGTCCTACGGGGGCGCAGGGTATTCAAGGAATTCAGGGTATTCAGGGTGAGGTTGGTCCTACAGGCCCACAGGGGGCTCTTGGGCCAACGGGTCCAACGGGTCCTACGGGTGCGGCTTCTACTGTTACTGGTCCTACCGGGCCTACTGGGCCAACCGGCCCTGATGGCGCACCGTCTACGGTAACTGGTCCGACTGGCGCTACTGGCCCTACGGGCTCGCAAGGAATTCAGGGTCCTACGGGTCCGACTGGCCCGACTGGATCGCAAGGCGTTCAGGGCGATCTCGGACCCACTGGGCCTACCGGTGCAACTGGGGCGACTGGCTCACAGGGTCCGACTGGTCCGACCGGGCCGCAGGGTATTCAAGGCCCGACTGGTCCTACTGGCCCTACTGGCGCTCAGGGTCCGACTGGACCTACCGGCCCGACGGGTCCTACGGGTCCGACCGGGCCACAAGGTATTCAGGGCGTTACTGGTCCGACTGGTCCGCAGGGTATTCAGGGTGTTCAAGGCCCGACTGGTCCTACTGGTCCGACTGGTGCTGACTCTTTTGTTACCGGTCCTACGGGACCGACTGGACCTACAGGCGCACAGGGTATTCAGGGTGTCACGGGTCCAACAGGAGCGACAGGTGATATTGGACCGACTGGTCCTACTGGAGCGCAGGGCATCCAAGGTCCTACGGGACCGACTGGACCTACAGGAGCAACTGGATTAACGGGAGACACAGGCCCGTTAGGTCCAACCGGACCCACTGGTCCGACGGGTGCAGTTGGCGCTACTGGTCCAACTGGCCCGACAGGAGCGACAGGTGACACGGGCGCTGTCGGACCTACGGGATCCACTGGTCCTACGGGAGCGACAGGCGGCATTGGTCCTACCGGTCCTACTGGCCCCACTGGTCCTACCGGTGCTGTTTCTACTGTCCCCGGCCCTACTGGTCCCACTGGTGCCACGGGTGAAACGGGCGCTATCGGCCCGACGGGGCCAACTGGCCCTACTGGTGCCACGGGTGAGACTGGACCGATAGGCCCAACCGGTCCCACGGGTGCTACGGGTCCGACGGGTGCCGCTAGCACGGTGACTGGTCCCACTGGGCCGACTGGCCCGACCGGTGCTGCAAGCACAGTTACTGGCCCGACCGGGCCTACTGGCGCTACTGGTGAGGCAGGACCCATTGGTCCTACCGGACCTACTGGTGCAACCGGTGTCGCTGGACCTACCGGACCTACTGGTGCAACCGGTGTGCAAGGTCCAACGGGCCCGACTGGAGCAACAGGTAGTGCAGGCGCTATCGGCCCGACGGGGCCTACGGGAGCGACGGGTTCTACTGGCGCTGTAGGCCCAACTGGACCGACCGGGGCGACCGGATCAACGGGCGCAACAGGCGCTACTGGCCCGACTGGCGCTACTGGCTCTACCGGGGCACAAGGGCCAACAGGTCCAACGGGCGCTACCGGGGCTACCGGCTCTCAGGGGCCGACAGGCCCTACGGGGGCGACGGGTTCTACTGGCGCTCAGGGTCCGACTGGACCTACGGGTGCTGCGTCTACGGTCCCCGGCCCTACTGGCCCTACCGGACCAACTGGGCCATCTGCCGCCGACCCAATCGTTACGGCAATGATGTTGGGTGGCATGTAGTGAAAATCAGCGTGTACACCATTGCTAAGGATGAGGAGCAGTTTGTTTCTCGCTGGATGAAGTCTGCGTCTGCCGCTGACACTATCCATATCCTTGACACGGGCAGCAGCGATCACACGGTTGCTCTTGCTCGTGATCTTGGTGCTGACGTACAAGTGAAGACGTTCTCTCCGTGGCGGTTTGATTATGCGCGTAATGCCGCTCTAGCAATGGTCCCTGACGATACTGACATATGTATCGCACTAGATATGGACGAGGTTCTTGTTGATGGTTGGCGTGACCATCTGGAGCAGGCTATCCGTGATGGGGTGACTCGGCCTCGCTACCAGTACACGTGGTCGTGGCAGCGTCCGGGTGTTCCGGGTTTGCAGTATGGCGGCGACAAGATTCATGCACGTCATGGGTATGTGTGGAAGCATCCAGTTCACGAGGTTCTTCGTCCGCTTGGTGATGAGCGTCAGGGCTGGTACGGGTTAGAGATTCATCATCATCCTGATTCTTCTAAGTCTCGTAGCCAGTATCTTCCTTTGCTGGAACTAGCGGTGATGGAAGACCCAGACGATGATCGTAATGCTCACTATCTTGCTCGTGAGTATTTTTATGCTGGTCGTTTGTCTGAGGCTGAGGCTGAGTTTAAGCGGCATCTTGCTTTGCCGTCAGCGGTGTGGGCTCCTGAGCGGGCACAGTCGTACAGGTACTTGTACAAGATTACGAAGGACCAGTATTGGCTTCATCAGGCTATTGAGATTGCGCCTGACAGGCGTGAAGCCTATGTTGATCTTGCTCAACATAATCACGATAACAGCGAGTGGGATCAGTGTCTTATTGCGGCTAAGTCGGCTTTGCGTATTAAAGATCGCCCGTTGGAGTATTTGACGGAGGAGTTCGCTTGGGGCGCTTTGCCGCATGATCTTGCCGCTATTGCTGCGTATCGCATGGGATACTTTCACGAGGCTCAGTATCATGGCATGGAGGCTGTGAAGTTGTCTCCTTACGATCAACGGATCGTTGATAACTATGGCTGGTATGCGGAGGCTGCGGCATGACTACTATGCAAGACCTTGTTGCCGATGTGCGTAGGCGCGTGTATGGCAGCATGACGGAGAACGTGAATCTTGTTCAGACTTCCGCTAGTGCTGGGCAGACGAGCATCCAACTGGAGTTGGGTGTTGACGGTATCCAGAAGGGGATGCTTCTGGCATCTGGCCTGAATGTGTGGTTTGTGAAGGGCGTGTACTCCACAGATAACACGGTGTTCGTTATCCCCGGATATGACAACTCTCCGCAGTCCGCTGTTGCTGAGGGTGACATGGTGTATGTGCGTCCTCGTATGACGGACTGGTATGCGTTTAATGCGTTGAATGACCAGTTGCGTTCTCTGTCGTCGCCGGATAGTGGCCTGTATAAGATTGGTACGTGGGTTGCTGACGTTGATCCGACGTATCAGACGTATGATGTTCCTGCTGCGGCAGCGGATATGACGAACATTCTTAGGGTTCGGTGGCGTTGGCCCGGTACTCCGGATGTGTGGAGTGACCTCGCTCCTCGCCATTACAGGTGGGTGTATTCGACTGAGCAGAACCGTGTCCGGTTGCTGTTGTCGATCCCGTCTGGGACGGAGATTGAGTTCACGTATAAGGCTCCGTTCACGTTGGCGACTGGCCTTGACGATGATCTTGTGACGGATTGTGGACTGTCGGACACGATGGTTGATATTCCTGTGCTGGGGGCAGCGATTGAGTTGCTGCTCTCTACGGAGTCTCGCCGTACTCAGGTCAGTACGCAGGGCGATTCTCGCCGCCCGGAGGAAGTGCCGGTGTCGTCTAATTCGGCTATTGCTGGTCAGTTGATGCGCCAGTACAAGATGCGTGTTCAGGAGGAGATGACTCGTCTGGTTACTCGTGTGCCGATTTATAGGGGCGTGTAGTGACTGAGATTACCGTCAATTTTGACGAGCCGTATTTCGGTGGCGGCGAGTCAGGGTCGTCTAATGTGCCGAATATTGGCGGCTCTATGGTCGCTATCAACGGCAAGGTGTACCCGATTGATACGGCGTCGAACCGTTATTCGCAGCGGAACATTGACGTGTTGCAGCAGAGGAACACAACCGATAACCGTGACGTGCTGTTGCTGCCTCAGAACGTGTGGCGGCAGCAGGTATGGAATTGGTCTAGCGGCGCTGGGCAGTCGAACATGGACCGTGATGATGCGATCCAGTCACGGTATGAGGATTCGTTCGGGATTGACCCGTGGAATAAGTGGCGGTTCTCGCTGCTCCCTGAAACTGTTCAGTTGCGGGAGACGAGCGGCGCTACGTGGTTGACGCTACATGACGGGTATCTCGTTGTCGTCAACGACAATATGACGTACTGGTATGAGGATTTCGGCACTCTCACCGCGTCCGTTGCTCTTGGCCCGGACACGATTATTGATATTGCTGATCGTGGTGACGCGGTGATGGGGTTGAATGATCAGGGCTATATTTACCGGCTTGATGGGCCTGCGGGGACAGCGGCTCAGTATTACAACTCTGCTCTGACTGGCGCGAACATGATCGCGTGGGAGAAAGATTACCTGCTGTGCGGGCACGCGAATGTGTTGAAGTGGATAAAAACGGGTAATCAGACGGAGACGATTTACACGCACCCGGATTCGGAGTTTCGCTGGGAATCGGCATGTGGTGGGCCGCAGGCTATTTACGTGCTGGGTGGTGTGGGTGACAGGTGGGTTGTTCACAAGGTCACGATCAAGGACGACGGCACCGGACTGAACCCGGCTATTGTCGCTGTCGAATTGCCTGACGGTGAGATCGGATACAAGATCGAATCGTACCTTGGCTATGTGTTTATTGGTACGGATAAGGGTGTGCGTATGGCGCAGCCCGACGCTAATGGTGATCTTACTCTTGGTGCGATTATCCCTACTGATGCCCCGGTGCAGTGTTTTGAGGGGCAGGACAGGTTCATGTGGTACGGGGTCAGCAGCATGGACCCGTCGTATGTTCCGGTGAATAACGATCAGGCTGACGTTTTCCCGGCTGCTCCGGTTCCCGGTCTTGGCCGTTTGGATTTGTCCACGTTCACGACAACTAATCTGACCCCGGCGTATGCGAACGATATTGCCGCATGGGACGAGGCCGCTACTCCGGTGACTTCGTGTGTGACGTGGCTGGGAAAGCGGGTGTTCGCTGCCCGTGACGCTGGCGTGTTCTATGAGGGTGAGGACAGGGTTCCGGGTGGTTGGCTGACGCAGGGCATCATGTCGTTCTCTGTGGAGGATCTGAAGTCTGCCCTGTATATGCAGTTGAAGTGGATTCCTAACTGTGCCGGTAAGGTTTATCTTGATCTGGCGTTTGATTCTAATGCGTTTGGTCGTTATGCCCGGTTGAATGTGTCTAATGACAGTATCCGTAGCGATAATATTAATTTGGCGAGTATCAAGTTTTCTCGCGTGAATCTGCGGTATGTGATGACTCGCTGCCCTATTGATAACACGAAGGGTCCGATCCCTACCCGCTGGGAGTTCCGCGCTTTCCCTGTGAAGGGTAAGGCTTCCCGCTGGGAGGTGCCGGTCATTCTCGCTGACGATGTGGATATTAACGGGATGATTGAGTCCCGTAACCCGGTGACAGATAAGAACGCTCTGGTGGCTTTGGTGCAGGACGGCACGGTGTTCCAGTATCAGGAGTCTGGGCAGTCGTATCAGGTCCTTGCGCGGGAGTTTTTGTGGCAGCCGGAGCGGCTGAGTACCACGGGCAATGGCTGGCAGGGTACCCTGTTGATAGTGTTAGAGGAGGTTATGTGAGACGGTCTTATAGCGGTGGCGCTAAGCCTGCGTATCTCACCACTAATCTGGGTGGGACGACAGGCGATCTCACTATTGAGTGTGATGACCTGTCGAATTGGCCGACTGGTTCTCCCGGCCCGTTCTATATTGTGATTAACCGTGGGCTTGTCACGGAGGAAAAGATTCTCTGTGTGTCTCGTACCGGCAACATCATGTACGTATATGACACGGGCCTGACGACGGGACGGGGCGCTGACGGTACCACAATTTCCTCTCATGCCCTTGGCTCTGAGGTTGAGCATGTTTTCACCGCGACGGACGCTGACGAGGCAAACTCGCATGTGAACTCCGCTTCCGGGGTGCATGGGGTGGCCGGAAGCGTGGTGGGTACGACAGACGCTCAGACGCTCACTAACAAGACACTCGCTTCGGCTACACTTTCTGGCACGACTGTATTTACTGGCACAACTGAGGGTATAGATTTGACTAGCCCTTTTCTTCTGATGGGAGCCTAACCAATGGCACAAACATATAAGCAACTCGCTGCCGCTGCTGGTAATGGCACCATCGGCACCGCAGCCAACCTGTATGCCGCGAGCGGCACGGCTAGCACTAGCACGATCATCTCGTCCATTGTGGTGTGTAATACGTCGTCGTCTTCAGCGACGTACACCATCGCTATCAATACTGCCTCGGCTACGTATGCTGCCGGTCGCTATGTGGTGTATCAGGCGACGATTGCCGGTAATGACACGGTGGCGCTGACGCTGGGCCTGACGATGGACCCGACTGCCCGGTACATGAATGTGTCGTCGTCGGCAGCGGATGTGAACTTCTCTGTGTATGGAGTGGAGAACTCCTAGCCGTGGCTATCACTCGCCTGTCGAATAACGATCTGATAACGCCTTCGCGCGTGCCTTCAGTGCGTGGTGGTAATGTTATTGGGCCGTTCTTTAACGCCGCCACTGGCGGCAGCACAACAGATGTCTCGGATTGGAATGGGACCGGAGAGACATGGAGAGTGCATGTCTACACATCGAGTAGCACGTTTAGCGTAACATCCGCTAATCAGCCTTTTACTTATTTAGTAATTGGCGGTGGCGGTTCTGGAGGATGGGCTTCTCTCCCCGTTGCTGCCGGTGGTGGAGGGGCTGGTGGATACCGATGTTCCGTGGCGGGGGAATTATCTGGCGGGAGTTCCTCTGCTGAACATGGTATTGAGTTGCAGAATAACGTTACTTACACAGTAACGGTCGGTGCTGGTGGAGCAGGTATCCCTGTATCGAATTCCAGCATTGTTGGCAATAACGGAAATGATTCAACGTTTGGAAGTATCGTTAGTTCCGGTGGTGGTGGGGGAGGTGTTGCTGCCACTGACGCTGTGGCGGGTGGTTCTGGTGGAGGTGCTGGTGCCGCTAATAGCGCTGGCAGCGCTGGCTCGGGCGTAACCAATCAGGGGACCAGCGGCGGTTCCGGCTTTGCCAGCGGGACCTCACCCAACGTCAGGTCGGGCGCTGGTGGTGGTGGTGCCGCCACTGCGGGTAGTTCCGCTTCTAGCAATGTAGCAGGTTCTGGTGGCTCGGGTCTGTCTAGTTTGATAACTGGGTCTTCCGTTACTCGCGGTGGAGGTGGCGGAGGAAGTACCGCTGCTGACGCAAACGGGACGCAGGGTTCTGGTGGTTCTGGCGGCGGGGGGGCTGGCGTCATCGGAGATGTTGCCGGGGTAAATGGGGCAGTAAACATGGGTGCCGGTGGTGGTGCTATTTCTACTATTACTTTAGGTAACGGCGGTACTAGGTCAAGTGGTGCTGGTGGAAGCGGTCTTGTTGTTGTCGCGTATAGGATCGCATAAGGAGCGGAAATGTCTATTCTGAAACTTTCTACTACTACGGGCGCTGGCGTCACTGCTCCTTCTGCTGGCCGTTTCGCTCAAACGTCTGGTGGCACTATCACGACGTATTCGTCTGGTGGTGTGACGTATCAGGTGCAGACTTTTACCGCTAGCGGCACGTTGACGGTTCATTCGTCTGGTGTCGTTGATGTGCTGATAGTTGGTGGAGGAGGAGGAGGCGGTCAATCTGCTGACGGTAACCGTGGTGGCGGTGGTGGCGCTGGCGGTTTTGTCAGGTTGAGCAGCGTTTATCTCGCTGCTGGGTCAACTTCCGTGACGGTAGGCGCGGGCGGGACTGGAACAAACTCATCCACGGGGCTAGGCAATGGTGGCGATTCCATATTGAGTGGGTTCGTTGCTGTTGGTGGTGGAATGGGTGTTTCCTCATCTGGTGGCCTGACCATGCGAGGAGGCTCTGGCGGTGGTGGAAGATACTCCAGCGCTGGTTCTCCCGGCATATCTGGGCAAGGCAATACTGGAGGCACGGCCACATCAAGCGTTGGCGGTGGCGGTGGCGGTGCTGGCGGCAACGGGGTGGACGCTCCAACGGCCACTGGCGGTGTCGGTCTTGCTGATTTGATTAGTGGTTCCTCGGTGACTTATGCCGCCGGTGGACCGGGGAACACGAAGGTCAACGGGACTGCTAATCGTGGCAATGGTGGCGGCGGCGGCGCTTCTGCCACTGGTGGCAACGGTGGCTCCGGCATCGTCATTGTTCGCACCATCATCTCCGGTAGTGCAGCGGGTGTAGCGGCTAGTGGTGGTACTGAGACTACTTACACTGGTGATGGTTCTAATGGTGTGGCTGGTCAGGCGTATAAGGTTCACACGTTTACGTCGTCTGATTCGTTGTCGGTGGCTGCTCCGGGGTTTGTGGATGTGCTGGTCGTTGGCGGCGGCGGTGCTGGTGCTGAAGCCGCTGTAAGTAATGGCGGCGGCGGCGGCGGTGGTGCTGGCGCAATGTGGGCGGTTAGTGGCGCTTACCTGCCTACTGGGTCACTTACGGTGACTGTTGGCGCTGGTGGCGCATCTGCAAACTCAGGTATTGCATCAAGACTTGGGCCATACCTAGCCCCCGGTGGTGGTGCTGGTGGCAACCCAAGAGGGGGAGCAGCAAACGGTCAGAATGGTGGTTCTGGCGGTGGAGCGCGCGGATACGACACGGCTTCATGGCAGGGTGGAGCGGGCATATCTGGTGCAGGCAACGCTGGGGGGAGCAACGCAACCACAACAAAGTATGGCGCTGGTGGTGGTGGCGGTGCTGGCGCTGTTGGCAATAATGGCACAACAAGCGTCAGTGGAAATGGTGGCGTTGGTGCCGCGTCTTCCATTATTGGTTCTTCTGTCACTTACGCTGGTGGCGGCGGTGGCGGGAATACCGCTGCTGGGGCTACTGCTGGTTCAGGTGGCGCTGGTGGTGGCGGTAATGGTGGGACAAACGGCGTCGGATCTGCTGGTACAGCAAACACTGGTGGCGGGGGCGGCGGTGCGGGCAATGCAACCGCCGCAGGCGGCGCTGGCGGCAGCGGCATCGTAATCATTAGATACGCAATCTAGGAAAGAGGAAACATGCCTTACGAGAACGCTCACGCAGCGAAGATTGAGAACGGTGTCGTCACACAGGTCATCGTCATCCCATTTCAGGAC
>Ga0208644_1002936_pt1 | contig 13380 bp, 13 predicted proteins | sample VirMetDEL_Nov_18_FD_184517 | JGI IMG/M metagenome (GOLD analysis project Ga0208644, IMG submission 184517) | Aqueous microbial communities from the Delaware River and Bay under freshwater to marine salinity gradient to study organic matter... | ecosystem: Environmental > Aquatic > Marine >... | reverse complement strand
TGCTTCAGAAGATCCTTTTGTTTTGTCGGCTGCTAAAGTCAACGGAACAAAACCCTTTTCTGTGTCCAGAGGTGCTTGAATCTTTCTTTTAAGTAACCAACCTCCTGCTCCTACTACAGAAGCTCCAGCTGCGCCTGCAAGAGCACTTTTAAAAGCTTCTGTTTTCATTGCTTCAACGTCTTCTGCTTTACCTGCGCCATAAATAGCGCCTTCAGAAGCACCTCTAGCAACTAAACCAGTTAAACCTGACGCTACTTTTATTTTAGAAATAGGACTGACAACAGCTCCTGCTATTTCCAAACCTGTGGCAACTCCCCCGTGTCTTTCAGAAAAACTTTCTTGCATTGAATCATAGTCTTTCTTTAAACGATTATAGATTTCTTCTTGAGTTTCGTCAGAGCCTGCACTCATGGCTAAAGATGCAAGACCAATACCTACTTCATCAGACCAGCCTAAAGTAGCTCCTTCAAGAAAAATCAAAGCACCAGACAAGCTGTCGAGGCTAGTCCATTCCCCTGTTGCTATATCTTCTTCTATCTTATTAGCTTTTACAGGAGTGTCGTATTTTGCAAAAGGATCAAACTCTTCAGCAACTTGTTGTTCAGAAGTTTCTTTTTGTATTACATATTTTGCAAAAGGATCTGTTTCAGCCATTTTAAATACCTTCTAAAATATTTTTAGCGTCTTCTAGTTCTTTTTTATACTGGACGTAATCAAACTCAAAATTTTTGATAAAAGAATTTCGATGCACAGGATCGTTTAGGTTTGCTTCCATTTCTTGTAACGCTTCTGGAGGAACAATAGCAAACTGCTCTTCAACTTTCTTTTTTGTCATGTAAGCATTAAAACCTTTGTAGCTTCTGTTTTTGCTTAGCCAGTTTAACTGTTCTCTTTTGTAGTCTGCTTCCGCTTGTTGCATTTTAGCTACGCCTCTTGCATATTGAGCTAAATAATCAGCCTTAGCATTAGCTGGAGGAACGCCTTTTAAAACCAAAGCAATATCTCTGTCTGAAGCAGGACCTTTAGGTAGATTAGCTACAGCTTCTGCGGTTGTTAAACGACTAGCCTCTGTCCTTAAAGCAGAAACAGCGTCCTGTTCTCCGCTAATCTCTTTTATGTACTCTGTTAGCGACCCTGCAACACCACCAACAGGATCATATTTTTCCAGACCTATTGCTAGTTCTTCTGCTCTTCTTGCTTTACTGGAGATTTCTCTAACTTCTTGTGTCAAAGTGTTTTCAATTTTAAGCAAGGTAGTAGACTCTTTAACTTCGTCTGCTTCTTCAGGAATTACAAAACCCAGTAGTTCTTCTTCACGTTCTCCGGTTACTGGATTGAATCTTCTTTCTACTTTTATATTTTGTACTTCTCCGGTTTTAGGATCTTTACGTTGAACTTCAACAATTTGAGGAGCAGCCATGCTTCCTCTAGTTCTTGGCTGAGCAAGAGTTCTTAAGTTTTTCATCTGTTGTTCTACAGCTTCAGGCTGCATACGACCAACCACAAAACCACGGTATATTTGATTAGCCATCCGTTTTACTTCTGGAGAAGCTTTAGGGTCCATCATGTATCCTTGAAGTTCTTGCTGGATAGCGGCTGTACCTGCTTGTCTAGCTCTTTCTGTTGTTCCTAAAGATACGGCTTTTTCTCTAAGACGCATAGCTCCTTCAACATCACCAGTAGCTAGTAACTGTTTTGCCCCAGCCATTACAGTTTCTTCTGTTGGAGTTCCTTCAAATAAGCCTGAAACAGCTTGTTGTTGCTTGTTCTTTTTCTCCAGCTCTACAGCAGACTGCATAAGCTGTCCTGCTTCTTTAGTATAACCAGCGTCTGCCAATTGCTGAGAAAGAAGCTTCATGCTGACAAAATCACCAGCACCTTGTGCACCTTGAGCCTGTTGCATCAGTTGGTTAAACTGTTCTTGCTGCCTGCGCTGTCTCATCTGCCCAGGAACACCACCAATAGCCTGCCCTAAGCCAAACAAGCTTTCGGCCATCTGGGGACGGCCTAAGCTAGACAGGAATCCTTGTGAAAACGTAGCCATTATGTTTTCTCCTATTAACCAAATAAGCCGCCAAGAGCTGCAGAAGCAATACTACTACCGAAACCTCCGGCTAAGTTGGCTTGTCCTAAGCCTGACTGCAACAGTGCTTCGAGACCAGTAGCATAAGTCTGACCATACGTCCCAGCTTGTTGTGCAATAGCTTGCCTACGTTGTTCAGCAGCAGTCATACCTGGTTGAATACCGGCCAACACTTGTGTCTGTGGCATATAACCAGCAGCCAACATGCCCGTACCTAAGCCAGCCAAGCGTTGCTGCTCTTGTCCTGCAAACTGCATTGCTTTTAAACGAGCGTCTGCTAGTGCTTCTGCTTGTCCTTTAGCAAGTGCTAGAGCTTCTGGTGTGCCACCGAACATACCCGTGGTAACGCCCAGGCGTCCCTGTGCAGCCAAACGCTGCTCCAGAGCAAGCCTCTGACGCTCTTCTTCAGCAGTCATAGCATCACGTATACGCCCATAGACTTGTTCTTCACGCTTAGCTGTAGGCATTGCTGCTTGTTGAAAGAACATTCCAGCCCTGTTTAACTGATCTTGATACAGCTGTTGTTCTTCTGGCGATAGCTGTAGCTGGTACTGCATCTGACCCGTATTTGGATCTACTCCCATGCCGAACTGACCGCCAGTAGCAGAAGTCACGGTGTACGGCTGGAACTCAAGCATACCGGACAGTCTTTCGGCAAGCCCTTCAGGACCAGCGAAACCAGCGTAAGCTTCTCTGCCTATGTCTCCGATATCACTATAGCCTTTTTCGGCTAGAGCAAGACCAGCTGTGCCTAATCCTAGAGCAGCTGCGGTACTAGCAGCATTGCCTTCTCCTCCAATACCCTCAAGTATGTTTTTTAACCAATCTGGCATTAGCAGGTTCCTCCACTAACTAACAATAAACACATAACATAATTACTCATAACGTTCTACCTAAAAGTGCAAGTACATTGATTTCTTGTAAAGATAACTGTCCGCCGTTTATCTCTGTTTCTACACCAATACGTAAAGTATTACCACTACCACTAGCGTTAATTGGTTGCCTAGTCGTCAAGATACCTTTTGAAAATTGTCCGGATGTGTATTCATCTACATTAAACTCAGCTACTGCGTCTGTTTTAAGAAGAACTGGTACTGTGTCAAAAACAGAAGTAAAATCATAACCCCATTTAAACAAAACAGTTAAGCCACTGCCGCCAACAACTGTTGGATTTATTTTTTTAAGGAATTTTAATTTGGACGTATCACCAAAAGATAACTCAGGGCTATAATATTTGAAGCCATAAGTATTACCATTGTCCAAATATCCAGAGTAGTTTCCAAAACCATTAGCACTGCCAATAAGCAAGGAACCGTCGTCTCTGCTTTCGTAACAAGTAAAACCAGTGCCGGGCCAACGTGTAGCTCTATAAGAACCGTTTTCTAAAGTACCTCTAATGTCAAAACAATAAGTAATGTTTTGGTTGCTAAAAGTTAATAAGTAGAAGTTTTCTTCCGGATGGTATACGGATTTGTAAAGTTCATTGGCTTCATTAATTAGCTGAATAATGTCTTTACTAACCGTAGAAGATAGTGTAGACAGTGGCATGGATTTTTCTTGTATTGTTCTTCCAAAGCTCTTAAGTCCATTCTGGGACAGAAACAAAACGTCAGACCCAGTGTACTGCACAGTGTCCCTACCTACGCAGCCAATGCCGGACACAGTGTCCATTAGAGCCATAGTAGCAGGATCATCAGCACCGGAATACACTACGATACTTCGCTTGCCAAAGATAATCAGCATGTTGTTGTGTGCAGCTAAAGACACAATCTCGTCATAACCGTCAGGCCAGACTTTAGAAATATTGATTGAACCTGATGTGCCGCCTGTCCAGTCATGACCTATCAGAAGGTCAGACCAGTACACCGTAGATTTGTTACTGGAAAAATCAGCAGTCCATAAGCGACCATAAGCTGCTAAGACTTCATTGCCGTACATAGAAGAAGTCACACCAGCTGCGCCAGAGACAGTGCTGAGTTTAGCTACTACTTTAGACGTGTTGTCATAAACCAAAGGCTCATGTGCACGTTGAAAGAAGTAGATTTTGTCATTAAAGTTAACAATCTTCCATTCATTAGCAGTAATTGAGTAACCGCTAGGTGTCTCGTCTACAAGTGTTTCAGTACCGCTGATAATCTTGTTATTAGCTGTTGAAAACACCTTGAGATTACCCAAGTCATCTCTGAACTCTTTGATAGCTCTAATGGGGGATGAACTTACAGAAACACTTGTCTGAGTAGAAGAATACGTAGCAGTTGCAGCAGACACGCTACCTGTGAGTGTCTCAGAAGCACTAAAGGTTCCTACTCGTGTAGCCGCAATTAAAAACACAGTACCGTTGTAAATCTCTGTAATCGTTGCTGTAGCCCCTGACGTGCCTCCAGTAATTGTTTCGTCTACTGCAAAGCCTGTAGTGTCGTCTACTACAACGTACTCATACGTACTCTGCGTAAGCAAACTAAAGCCTTTGCGAGCAGCAATACGTCCTCTTTTGTCAATCACTGCATTATCAGCAATATCAGCAAAAGAAGGATCTTGAGCTAAAGGGGAGTCTTCAGTATTAATACCTTTGAAACCTGGAGCTACAAGATTAATGCTTTTTAGTTCTTGAGCCATATAAAGCTACCTCAAACGGTATAAAAAATAGTTTGCTCTGGAACATTACCTGCGTCTTGTGCAATAGCATCAGACAAGTACTTGTTAGCAATCTGGAAATATTCTTGTGTCGAAGTACCTCCAGTTTCGCCACGTTCTCGTGCGGCCAGTGCTACAGCTAAGTGAATCACAGGCATCGTGGGTAAATAAAGAATATCAGTGTCACTAGACAAAGGATCGTTATTAGCTGCTGTGTACACTTTTAAGTAATAATGGCTCCCGTTTTCAGGAAGAGGCCATACTCTAATTGAAGCGTTGTTTCCAACAGTGTAAATCCCTTGTGCCTCAGTTAAATTAGCTCCGTACTCATGTGAGCTAATAAAATTAAGAGAATTTACTGGAGAAAAAGCCCAGTATAAAGGCTCCCCTAGTTCTAGTGGTCCTATATCGTACTTTTCTATCATCTCATCTTGAGATATTTGAGTAAGAGTACGTAAACCGCCGCCTCTCCAAGTGGAAATAAACTCTATTGAGAAAGCGTCGGTAGCTTCCCAACCCATAACAACCTTTTTAACTTTAGGTGTTAAACCAGCACCTTTTAATTCTATATCTAACTCGTTTACGCCTGTTGAATAACCACCTGGAAGAGACGCAAAAGGAACATCAGGAATATCTGCTATAAAAGTAGCTGTGTTTAAAACCTTCCAATCCCAGGAGTCTTCTACAAGTCTTTTAGCGTCGTTAACAATGTCCCCAATGAGCTTACTGTAAGAAGTAGACTGTACAGAAGTTACTTCAGTTTCACGAAGTCTTCTTAGGACATTATTGACCAATTCTAAATAAGTCATTAGTACATTCCTTGAAACAAGCTTTGTTGAATAATGCGGTTAAGCTCAGTGTCATAATCTTTAGGCTGATAGTAGACACCCACAAACTCCGGTAGTTGATAACTCAGGCCACCCATGTAGCCTTGGAATGGCTTGGGTGAAAACATGCCACCTGCGCTAACTGGTGCTCCACCGCCTGTACCGTCACCAGTTCCGTCGCCACCTGCGCCTTCACCAGTTCCGTCTGTGCCGATACCTTCGACACCAGTGCCTTCATCTCCAGTGCCTTCAGTTCCTGCACCAGTTCCTACAGTTGTTGTGTCTCCTGCGTCACCAGCGCCAGCACCTGCGTCTCCTCCTTCGCCAGTACCCGTGTCGGAAACACCTGTGCCTTCTCCAGCGCCTACAGTAGTTACTGCCGTAGTTGTGTCTCCAGTACCTGTGGCTACTTGTCCGGTGTCTGTAGTTACTACTTCAGTAGGAGCAGTAGTTACTACTTCAGTAGGAGCAGTAGTTACTACTTCAGTAGGAGCAGTAGTTACTACTTCAGTAGGAGCAGTCGTGTCTTCGGTACCTGTTGGTAAAAAGATATCAATAACGTCTTCTTGAGTGTCTTCTTCCTTTGCCGGTTCTAACTCTTGTTTTCCTTCTTCTGATATTCGCCCACCAACATCCATGTATACATCTGAGCTAGTCCTAAAGATGTCTCCAGTAAAAATATTACGAAAAACGCCTTCTCCTTCATATATCCAAGGATTCTGTTCATCATAAATCTGTTGTTGTTGTTCTTCTGTTAAAGGTTCTGGAGCTTCTCCTGCCCAGTCTTTAAGTTCTTCTAAAGTACCTTCTGCTGGGCCGCCCAAATACTCTGCATAATCTCTAGCTTCCTGCAAAAGTTTTATTTTTAGTTCTTCGTCTTCTTCTGCTTCAGTAGCTTCGATTAGCTGTCTAAGAACAATTAAATCATTATCAGTTACTTCTTGTTGTTGTTCTGTTGTTACTTCACCACCAGTAGTAAGCATACCGCCATCACCAGCTTCATCTGTGGTAGAAGTTATGTCAGTCTGTGTAGCTTCTGTAGCTTCGTCTGTAGCCTCAACAGCTTCATCTGTAGCCTCAACAGCTTCATCTGCAGCATCTGCAGCTTCACCAGTGTCTGCTGCTTCAGTAGCGTCAGTAGCACCACCACCGCCTGCTTCTTCAGCAGAGTCTTCAAAGGTTACTGGACGCACTGGAGGTAGAGGGTCTGTCTCAAAGTCAATTACTTGTTCTGGAAACTCTGATTCAATGTCAGTACGAGGCTCAAAAAACGGGTCTCCATCTTCAGCGCCTTCTTCTACCTGAACAAAAACATCTGCAGTTCCTAGTAAATCTTCGTCTTCTGCTAAAAGGTCTTCTTCAGCTGCTTGAGCTTCAATCCAGGCTTGGCCTACATCCGTAACTTGTCCTTGAGCAATGGCTGCTACTTCAGCTATAAACTCGTTGTAGTTGCTGTCAGCTGTTGTTGGAACTCCGTCTAAGCCAAAGTGTTTAACTGCTTGTTCTTTAGCCCAGTTAAAAAGAGCAACGCCTACATCAATAGTAGATGCTCCTGTTAAAGCAGAAATAACTTGAACAAAAGTATCTGGATATTCTTGTTGAAGTGCACCAAAAAGTTCTCCTAAATCTTGCTGCTCTAAAGAACCTTCAGTTAATCCTAAAGCGGATTCTATATCAATTTTTAAATCATCTGATGTTTTATCGCCAAAATTAAGAATTATTTGTGGGTTTATGCTTAAAAAAGGATTCCTGAGGCTTAGATTTTCTCCAGGTTGTCCTCCTGCGGCTGTTCCTATGCCTAACCCCTTTAAAAAATCACCCATAGAGGTTAAAGTGTTTCCTAAAAAACCTCCTAATTGTGCTATTTTTTCTTGTAGACTAGCCATGCTACACTCTCAAGCCTTCTTTACCAACTTGCAACAACATGAAGCTCTTGTTAGGCATGTCAAAAGTTCTCAGATTGGAGTCAGTGTTGCTGAGAAGTCTCTGGAATATCTTAAGGCATTTGCTTATGGAACAGTCGGCAGTGGCTTCAAAAGCCTGCACACCTTTTTGCTGCAAACGTGCAAAGTAATTTTTGCAGTTGTTGATAAAGTTTCTGCCAGTGTCTGCATTAAAGACCTGACCACTTGCTCTACCATTTAGCATACTATAAATAAACAAAGTGTTTCCTAGTTGCACAAAGTCATCTGATCTGTCTATAGCTTCCAAAGCTTCTGCTACTTCTACTGCACAGTCTTTAGTAAAACCTATGTTTTCACCAACAACATACAAAACCTCTTCTTGAGAAAGCTGAGTAATGTTGCTGTCAACAACACGCATTACTTAGACACTCCTGACTTCTTCTCATAAGTCCTCAGCGTACCCAACCCAAGCATACCCATAAGCACAGGCATCATGGTTGCAGTGTCGATCAGAGGTATCTTCACGGGTATCTCCAGAAGTGCCATCAGGAAGTTAGCAAACGGTATGACCATGAAGTTACCAGCCATCCCTAGAACACATACCCAACCAACAGCAGGCCGCCAACCACTAACGAATAAATTAGTATGGCTTGCTTCCACTCTGTTAACTTCGAGTTGTGCTTTAGCAATCTCTTGAGCATGATTCTGAGCCATCGTAGCGACTTCATGCGCTAACTTTGCCTTCTGGTCCTTGTCTTCTATAAACTTGTCCAGAAGACTTGTGACTGGTCCTATGAGCTTATCTATCATTAAACTTGTTCCATAGTTCAAACAAGGTCTTAATCTTGTCTTCTACTACGTCCATACGGGACATCAGTTTACCTATAGACAACACAAGAACTACAAAACCCAGAAACACGGGCCATACCGCTGAAATCAGTTCTACGTATTCCATTATTTGCCCACAATTTGATTATTCCAGATGTCAAATAAAGTTTCTAGTTTTTCATTGTGCGTCTCGTTGATACCTGAGACTCTGTTGATTTCTATCTGTAGGTCATTCATGCGGTCTTGTAGACGCTGTAGCTCCTTCTGTTTGTCCTCAAGGGACATGATTTTAGCGTTCTGCACAAGATCATCAGGAAGCGCCCCACGTAATCCAAGAGGCCACTCACGTACAAACGACGCGTTTTCACGGATAGTCATGTCCTGTATGGACTGCCCGTGTTCAAGCGTAGTGATACGTGAGTTAAGCTCTGCGTAACCAGTAGTGACAATGGCAACACCCAGGACTAGACCAATGAGATTCCTCAGTGGTATCGTCAGGTCCGTGTTGTCATTAATCTCTACCATTGAATAACCTCTGGACTGTATCTGACTCCCAGATTCTGATGCTAAGCCAGATGATGGTAAGTAAGGACGCAACGGGTGGCAACCAACCAGCCAGTGTTGCTACTGTGCCGCCTACTGCCACTCCGTCAAGTACTGTCTTAGCGTCCTCCGCAAGCATTACCAAGGAACGCCAGCAGCAGACACAGGGTTCTTGTCAGCTTCAATCTTAGCCGCCAGAGATGCCTCAGTAGCGTCCTTGTCTACACCATTATCCCAGCACCACTGTAGGACTTCAGCTTCCGTCAGGCTGTCATAAGCCACGAAGGAAGGATCTGAAGGGTCTGGTGAAAACCCACAAGTGCCGTAAGATGATGCAGAGTAGTCTCCGTCTACATCAGTAGCTCGCCAGTGTGCGACTGTTACGCCACCGTCAGCAAGAGTTCTTTCAAGTGTTGCGATTGTCCATGTAGCCATTAGTTAGCTCCTTCTAGTTGTGCGACTCTGGCACGTAATTGTTGAACTTCTTTGATAAGCATTGGGACTAATTTGCTGTAGTCCACGCCCATCATTTCTTCTGGGTCTTCTGGTTGTGATACTGCTTCAGGCGCAACAGTGACAAGCTCCTGCGCCACCATGCCGTACTTCTGGTGTGATCCATCAGCCTTCCAGTCAAATGACCTGACTTGGATAGCGTCGATGTCATCAGAAGCAGAAGGTGCGTCTACGATGTTTTCTTTGAGGCGTTGGTCTGATGAGGTGTTATAGGTTGTGGCGGAAGCAGTTACAGATATACTCCCGACTTTGGAGCCGTCTTTGCGGAACTCTACAATGTCGCCATCAGTGTTGATCCTGTTGAAATAGCCCGATGGTGCTGCATTTGCGCCTAAGCCGATGAACCCTGAAGGAGACATCCGGATGCCAGCATCACCTGCCGTAGCTGAATTGTCTGGCGCAGAAGCCCCGCTTGCTGAAGTAGTCCCCACCAGCAAGTTGCCGCTTGCATCTAGCGTCATGTTTTGACTAAACGTTACATTGGTATCTGCTGTTCCAGATGCAGCAGTGTACCAATAATGAACGCCAGCACTTTGCAGGTATCTAGTTGCTTCGTTTGTAGCTATATATTTAAAGTTACCGTCAGTTGCTAAGTAAGCATTACTTGATAACCCAACGTTTTCATTGCCTGAACTAATAGCAGATAAAGCGCCTGATGCACCTATTTGCAAAGCATCGTAACTTGAAAGCCAAGACTCAGGAACAACACCAATCCCGACTCGGCCGCTGGCGTCGATGCGCATGCGTTCTGTAGGAGTTGCGGAGGTTCCTGAAACTGCAATAATAAAATCATGGTCGTTAAGTGCGCTTTGTGCCTCTGCGACTAATGCGACACCTCTTAAACTTCCGTCTACCCCGCCAATTAAAATTCCCTGTGAGGCTCCTGTCGTGTATGTCGTATTTCCTGTAAATTTAGCAACATAAGTCCCATTTGCTAATACGTTTGCCACAGTAGCTTGAGCTTCTACGGCATCAATACGATTATTAGGACTCGTCGTGCCAATACCGACGTTGCCGCTTGAGATGCGCATGCGTTCGCCCCAAGTTCCTGCATCTCTAGTAAGAAACGCAAGGTCTGCTGTACTGGCATTTGAAGGCTGGATTGCTTCTATAGCAGCACCACCAGTTGTGCTTCCTGACCAACCAGTAACATCAAATCTAATACCCGCTGTTTGTCCGCTGACGTTGCTAGTGTTTTTCCTAGATATAATTAAATCAGCAGAAGGAGATGTAGAACTATAAGTTCTTGTATCTGTCTGATTGAAAGCACCGTCACCATCAACAGTCAAACCATCAGCAGTCACAGTACCCGTTACGTCGATGCCTGTAGTAGTGACTTCTAGTTTCGTGCTGCCACCAGTTTGAAGGCGAAGATTACCAGTGCCGTTATCATTGATGATTGAGTTAGAAGCATCATGATAAATCTGTAGATCAGAGCCAGCGCCGAAGATGGCCTTGGAGCTGTCCGCAAAGGTGATGTCGTCGCCCGTACCAACCGCAATATCCGTGCCGCCAGTGGTGTTACCGTTGGCAAGAACTTCTGACAGTTCGTTGTTAGCGCCTACTTGAGAATCTACATAGGCTTTGATGGATTGCTGAGTAGCAAGTTTAGTTGCACTGTTGGAGGACATTGTGTCTTCGTCCAACACACCGTCAACAGTAGTCGAGCTTGCGATGTTTAGGCTAGTGCTGGCTGTTAAAGTAGTAAATGCGCCAGTCGACGCGTTTGCAGCACCTACAGTCGTGCCGTCGATAGCACCGGAGTTAATGTCTACTTTGGAAATGTTGACTTCACCAGTACCATTAGGCGTTAAGTCAATGTTGCCGTTGGTATCAGTGGAGATGATTGCGTTGCCGTTGATGTTAATATTATCGACATCTAAATCAGTGTTAATGACAACACTTCCAGTTCCATTTGGTGAAAGGTTGATATTACCATTAGTATCTGTAGAACTGACTGTGTTGCCATTGACGTTAATATTGTCCACGTCAAGGTCAGTATTGATTACAACAGTACCAGTGCCATTGGGTGAAATATTGACATTTCCATTGGTGTCACTAGAACTGATGGTATTACCATTGATGTTAATGTTGTCAATCTGGGCTTGGGTGATTGCACTATTAATACCCAGAGTTACTGCGTCAATCGCACCACCATTAATATCAACAGTTGGAATAGTTGTGGTCCCTGTGAATGTGGGGCCAGCAATGTTAGCTTTAGTTAGAATTGCTGCTTCAATATTGTCGAACTCAGTCCCAAACTCAGTACCCTTAATAATTTTACTAGGGTCTCCAGAGGACAAAAGATCTTTAGCTGCAAAATCTACGGATTTAGTATAGTCAGTCATGTGTTATCCTTTAGTATGTGCTACTAAACCGCCCCTTGGGTGTGTCCCTGTGTAGGGCTAAAGAGAAAAGAAGAAGGGGGCCTGTGAAAGCCCCCTATGGTTCTTACTCGTCGCAAACTGCGAGAATAAAGCCAGCTTCAGGACGATATGCCTGGATGCCGTACAGCGTGTCAGCAGTGTAAAGCGTAGAGAGGTATTCCTGCTTGTACTGAGTCTGTGAACGTACTGAAAGCTGCTCTGCGAGTACAAGAGCGTCCTTGTGGAAGAACATACAGCCACGAGTGTCGTCTGAAGAAGCAGAGTTCTGGGCAGCTACTTCGATAACAGGACAGTTGGAAGAGACATAAACGTCTACACCGTACAAGTTACCAATGAGGCCAGATTCAACACCACGTCCACCTACGAAGTCAGAAGACACGTAGCGGTCAATACCCATGATTGACTTACGTACAGCAGGAGGAACTACGATTACTCGTCCGTCCATAGGTACGTTAGCGTCGTCCATAAGCTTGATGGCTTCACGGAAACCAAGATCCGTAAAGTTGTCGCCTGATGTTACAGTGTCAACAGCGTAAGCTGCAAGGCCAGAAGAAGCATTGAAGTAGTAGCTGTTGCTGTTTACCCAGTCAGCACCAGTGTTAGCTGGAGACTGAGTACGCGTACCGTCACCAAAGCCAGTACCAGCGTTCATGAGGTCCGTGTCTACTTTGACAGCCAAAGCGTAACCAGCGTCTTCCGTGTAGAATTGACGCAAGCTGCTCAGAGCTTGTACTTCAACGATGTCCTCGATTAAACGTGAGTACTCGAAATGACGATCAATGTCAACAGTCAGTTCGCCTTCAGTGTTTGCAATGATCGTTACTGCAGTGTCAGCAGCCTTCGCATTTGCATCACCACGTACCGGCTTAGGAATATGGATCTTGTCGCCCTTCTTGCCTGACATAGCGAGTCGCTTGACAAGAGGAGCCATCTTGAGGTTCTTTTGGTAAGCAGCAATAATTTCATCCGACCAAATTTCGGGGATAAAAGTAGCTGCTTCTGTTTTTGCAGTATTACCCGCTGCGGCGGGATAAGTAGCAGTAGCCATTAGTCACAATCTCCTTTAGATTACTTGACTCGACCCTCTGCGTATGCTTTTAAGATTTCTTCTGACAAAGCTTGGTAACGCTCAGGGTCTGTTCTCATTAGTTTAATAATGTCGGCCCTGCGATACACTTTCCTACGGCTCCCTTCGGCACTGCCCTGTGTGCTGCCCGTGTTGGCTGCCTTCAGCTGCTGCTTACGTGACTGCTTTTCTACTGCAGCCGTCTGCTGTGCAATGTTCTTACGTTCCTTCCAGAGCGTAAACAATTCGTCAGCAGCTTCAGCGTTGTACTGTTGGTCAGCTTCTACGAACAACTGAGTCCTGATCTTTGAACCTTTGATCCATTCAGCAAACTTAGGGTCCTGCAGAATACTCTGCATGTCCGGATGTTTGGTGTTTAGCATCGCAAGAGATGTCTGCTTCTTGTATTGTGCAGTGTACTCTTGAGCTTCTCTGATCTTAGGATGATTCTCAATAGCACGATTGACGGCTGCTTGAGGATCCGTAAAGTAGTCTATATCGTCTTCAGGCTCAACGTATTGTTGAGGTGCTTGTTGTTGTGTCTGATTCTGAATGAAGTCGTCCACAACTTTACGAAGTTCTCCTACTTCTGACG
>Ga0208644_1002934_pt1 | contig 13385 bp, 34 predicted proteins | sample VirMetDEL_Nov_18_FD_184517 | JGI IMG/M metagenome (GOLD analysis project Ga0208644, IMG submission 184517) | Aqueous microbial communities from the Delaware River and Bay under freshwater to marine salinity gradient to study organic matter... | ecosystem: Environmental > Aquatic > Marine >... | reverse complement strand
CCTTACCACCTTTCTTATATCTAAAAGACTTACCTTCTTTAGCTCTTTTTCTGGTGTCTTTTTTTAATTTGTCTACGGCATCAAAAGCACCTTCTATATCGCCCTGATAATCTATTGCTTTTCTACGAGCTTTGTTTCCCACACTCTCTAACTGATAGTACTGATTAACAGTTGAGTTAGGGAAGCCTAGTTTCATTGCACTTAGTCCTTTGCTGAATTCTTTGGCAGCTACCTTTTCCGTTCTTGTAGGGGCTTTAGCTGTTACAGTTGCTTCATCTAGCATACCGCCCTTCTTGGGGGCATTTCCTTTTACCTTACCACCCTTTTTCATGTAGCCCATCTTATTACGGACTGCTGTAGGGAGCTTACTCAAACCCTTTTTGTCACCAGGTACTTTCTTTAGTGCTTTCATTTCTTGCTTCTATTTTTCTTAGCAGTAATAAACTTCTTCTCATCGTGGTCGTAATCCATTCCATCACCATTGCCATACCTACCCGCATCCCTACGCTTCTTATTCAAAAACGCACGGTACTTCTTCTTGGCAGCAGTCTTATTGATCTTACGCTGGGACTTCCTACGCTTCTCTGCCGCTTCAGGGTTTTCCTTGTAATACTGTGATGTACTCTTAACCGCTTTCATATCCATGCAAATATACTGATTATCAAGACATTAATCTAGCAGTATTAAAGTAGTGATTTATGGGGTTGGATTTGACAATGTCAAAAAAAAGTTGTAACTTCGCTAAGAAGAAAGAAAAGATTCTCTCTCTCTCAAAGTTCTCTTTTCTCTAGACGTAGGGGGGCTTAATCACTCCCCTACATCTACTTCTTATCAAATCACCCAAACTACATTGTATACAGGCGCATAGCATCTAAAAATACACCATACCCTCGGTGTACTGCTACACCAATACTACACCAGAACATACGCACTTAAAGTATCACTTTAACTAACACGCTGAAACCCACGACAGGAAAGGACTGTGTGAGTTTTTTTTTGAGTTATGTTTGGATGGGGGATTATAATACAATAAGATCGTGCGCACCCGCAACCCGAACCGAAATCTCGCACCCAACCCCCTCATTTCCAGGCTTTTAACCCCAATTTTTTCAAGTTTTGCTTCAACTATCACCCCCTAAAGATCTGATACATAGGCTTTTATACCATACACTTAAACCATCACTTTAACTATGACACGCAAACCCTTGACAATCAAAGCTTTGGAGGGTGTTGCGCCCAGGGTGACACCAATCCCCACCACACCTCTTTTCACCTTAAAATCCACCCCAATTCACCATGCTTAGGTACGCTCTTCATGTCTCATATAGCGGTATTAATGCTACGGATTCTCTTTAGGTGTTTATACTTATTTTTTCATTTGATTTAAAATAGATGTTTTTGTGGTTACATGATTGTTTTTCAGAGGATTAAGTGTGTAAGCTCACCGTGTATCGCCACCAAATTAGCCAACCTTCATTTGCATATATGGTTTAATTATACTTACCTTTGTGGAGTTCTTCGGAACAATCGTTCTTTGTCGTTTTGAAAATGCAACGCCCCTTCGGGGGGTTTGTGGGTGGTACGTGTACCACACGATATGCTATGAAAAGTGAGGTTGAAGATTGAAGTAAACCCTAGTAATATGTCATCACCACAATCGTTTGCGCCACGCCCCAAGGTTAACTGATGACCGCATTTGCGGACTCTTTAGTGAGTGGCTTGAAGGGGGGTTAACGTGGTGGTCTTAGCGGTAAGTATAAGGACTCCGTACGATAGACAAATTAGCCGAAACCAAAATTACCAACGCTCACCTAATCCGTGGGCGTTTGGTTTTAACCATAATATTATGCTTTATGAATAAGAATTATTTAGCACCATTTTTCTCTCTTATTAAATGGAAAGACTCCCTTGTTGGAGACTTAGTTGAACTCTTAGGTGATGAGGGTGAATGGTATGAAGTGACTCATGAAAGTGAAGATAGAATTGAAGTTGTATCTACCACTTCCAAGTTGCCTCTTCCTCCAAGAGAAATCGTGAGTAAGAAGTTCATATTACGAATCAAGTAATACTCAAACACCGCACAGATCCTCGGATAGCGGTGGTTTTAACCAAAATATTATGCTTTATGAGTGTATATGTCATTACTAAAGATTGTGTACATGTTGAATATCCAAGTTATGGTGATAAAGCACCATCACGTTGTTTCAACGTACCAAGCATTAAATCTTTTGAATGTGAGTATGGAGCGTTCATCATCCGTTTAATGGGTGGTGACTTCTATGTTGATAAGGGTAACGAGGTTGCCTTTCGCATTCTCCCATTACAAAATCAACCTCAAGAAGTTCTTCATGCAATAGTTTCAATAACTAAAGGTGTGGACTACGAATCTTGGAAACATCTTATCAAGGAGATGTAACACAACCCGCTCTGGGCGGGGGTTTTAACCAAAATATATGTCTTATGGATAAGAATGACTTTATCAATGACTACCACCAATTATGCATCACTTTGATGGAATCAATTGCACCCAACAAGGGTTTGAGTCTTGAGGAATTTGTTGAAGAGGTAAAGATGACCACTCATGAATGGAGGTTGTGTGAAGCCTTACTAAATGTTTACGACTACATGTAGTAGTTAACGCCCCTTTTAATGGGGGCGGTATTAACCAACTTGAATCGCAATGAAGCGGTTCATTTAAAACCTTTTGCCTTATGGAGAAAAGAGTTGATTGGGGTACTTACCCTATCGAAAGTGGTATGGATGGAGAATTGTTCTTCATTGATGACCACGAAAACGTTTACTATCTATCGGAATTTATGGTGGATAGGGAGCGTGGTGTTGCGTATCAATCGCATACCAATTCGAGTGTGTTAGAACTCACCATTGATGAAGTGGATGAGGAAGCAACGCTCACCTTAGTCTATAGTATATAGGCTTTGGTATTAACCAAAAGCTTTGTCTTATGAAACTAGCAAAATTATTTCTTGGTGACATTGAATTCGGTACTCATATGGTGAGTACGGATGGTCATTGGAATGGATTCTCTTTACCTTTTATAAAGGAGGGAGATATGGAGTCATTTTCTCAAAAGGTGAACGATGCCTTCTTTGAGTGTGGTGAATCGTATGACCTTCTTATGAAGGTTGATGGTGAGTGGGTATGGAATGAGTACCTTATTGAGGGTGATAAAACCACCCTTGAATTCACTCTACCAATATGTTCTTTTGAGCGTGATGGTGTCACCTATTATGACATTCAAATAGGTCATATTTGGGAACATGAAGAGGTCGCATAGCGACTTCGGTCTTAACCAATACTTGTTACTATGGAAGCAACACTTTCCTTTTGGAACAAGTCTATGTCACACACATTCTCCGTGTTCAAGACATTCGATAGTGTATCACACTATGATGGATATGTTGCGAAGATGGAGTCTCTTGGGTACACTCAAGATGAGACATGGACTCAAGATGAGGTACTCATCGACCGCTTACGTAACCGCTTTGATAAAGCCGTTGCAAAGTCTAACATCAAGGTTACAATCCTTGAGAACCGCCTTATTCAATAGGGCGGTAACCGTGTACTTCCGCCTCTGGGCGGGGTATTAACCAAAATATATATCTTATGGATAATGATTTTATGAGTAACATCGTTTACATTGAAGAAGTTGGATTGTGTGAGGAAATCACACAACCAAGAACTAATGAGGATGGGATAAGCACACCCTATACCATATACCTACCATTATAGGTGCATTGCACCTATGGTATTAACCAAAATATATGTCTTATGAATAATGTAATGTCAATGGGTGAACTTGGAGATAAGTTTATTCAAGCGGTATCAATTAGAACTTATGAGTTCCTCAAGGATTTAGACTTTGAGCAAATCAAGGATTTAATGGAGGAAAAAGCCGAATTTATTTCGGAGATTACTAGTCAAGTATGCGACCACACTTCGGTGAGTGAGCAATACGAACAAGATGCAAGGAACTTCAAGTGTATGATGGACTTCTTAATTGATGTAGGAGAAGCAAGTATGCTACATGACATGATGTTCCAAGCATTGGAAGATGGTGTTAGAAAACTATCAAAGGATATCGCTAACCTTTTGTAAAAAGCGACCTCCGTTCAGATCACGAGCGGTGGTATTAACCAAAATTTATTGCCTTATGATAGTAGCAAAATTCCTTAATGAATTGGAAGTATTAGGTTTCCCAATAGGAACTTATCCGATGGACTTTAACTTCCATGGACACATCATGGTGGAGTTACAAATTGGACATGACTATGTAGCGACAATTGTATTAGATGAAATAGAGGATGAGTTTCAAGTCCAAATAGCATCATTAAATAATAGTGTCGCTCTCACCACTCAAGTTCAAGATAAAGTGATTGAATATCTTAACAATTACATTGCCGACTTCGGATACTAAACCAACCCTCTTCGGAGGGGGTATTAACCAAAATTATATGCTTTATGACACCATTAGAAAAACACCTTTGGAAAATCGTGAAGAACAAAAACACAACCAAGGGACACAAGAAATCAGCATTGAAAAAGCTCGGAGAAATCCAAGCAAAACAACTCGGACATAGTAAGTGAACACCTACTAAAAAAGAGGGCATTGCCCTCTGGTCTTAACCAAAATAAATGTCTTATGTCTTACAATGGATACTCCTCTTACGAGGCTTGGAATGTGGCTCTATGGATTGATAATACCTACGAACTACAAAAGACTTCTAACCGCTTGATTGAACTTGCGAATGGTGCGAAAAAGAAAGGTGCAAAGCGTGATTATATCACAATCATGATGGAGAAATGCTTTACCGAATTTGGTGGAGAGTGTAACCCCGATGGGGTTCTTGTCACAAGGGAACGACTTGATGAATATGCAAGTATGTTTCTTGAATACCAAGGTGCATAGCACCGTGGTCTTAACCAAAATAAATGCTTTATGATAATTCAAGGATTAAGTTTTAAAAAAGGAGATAAGTTTCAAGTCGGTGAGGATGGAAGTGTTTACACTTTTATAGATGTAACAACTAATGAAAGATATGGTTTTCAAGAGTTGAACGCTGAAAATGAATTTGATTCTAATTCTATTTCATCATTTAGAATTGATAATATGGTACAATTAGGATTAATCATTGTTAAAAAATAATATTGCCGACTTCGGATACTAAACCAACCCTCCCTTTAGGGAGCGGTATTAACCAAAATAAATGTCTTATGAAATATGAAGATTTGACCTTCGGTGAGAAGGGTATTTACAACATGGTAAACTTTGTTGGATTGGGTTTCCACCCCGACAATGATTTCAATGATTATGTAGATAATAATGGTGAGCAAAGCTTTGAACAAAATGAGGGCGATTGGCTCAACCTATGTTTAGCGGAATTCATTGCCGACTTTGAGTTGCGTGGTGAGTGTGTTTATGGATTCGCATTGAAGTGTATGAATGAGAAGTATCCATCATTATTTGAAGAGGGGGTTTAACCCCTCTAGTCTTAACCAAAATTATTTCTTATGAAAGATTCAAGTGTATCACAAGCAATACGCAAATCATTGAAACTCCAAATCGTAATGAATGGAGTATGGGACATTGTAGATGCTATTAAAAATGACATCTCATTCCAAGACCACCTATCCGAGCAAATGAAATTGGATGATGGAATAACGGAAGAAACACTCTTAGACTTGATCAATGAATTTTACGATTTCAACGAGTTCGGTGGACTTACTAAACCGTTCATTAGTAACCTAATGGATACGCTCATGCCTAAGTACGTTCAAACGCTATTCATCAATGAGGTACAAGATGAGATATTGAAGTTGGCTACGGAACGTATCAACGAAGGGTTGGAAAACTAACTAAACAAGGGGAGCGTTGCTCCTCTGGTCTTAACCAAAAGCTTTGTCTTATGTGTGATAACATAAAAATAAATTGGGATAGTGCATACGAGAACACTACAACAATAGTATCCTACAATAAATATTTGGGGGTGAAGGACTACACTAAAGGTTGTAAAACTTGTGGCTCTATAGAGTACAAGAAAGCAACCGACTATAGGCAACTCATTGGTAATTGCTACCAACGAATCGTAGTGTGTGAATGTAACAGTCCATTCATTGAGGAATGGAAACAATAAGAAGGTGCATAGCATCTTCGGTATTAACCAAAATATTATATGCTTTATGGATGATGAATTAATCTTAAAGATTTCCAATGCTTTGAATGAATCAAAGTTTTGGTTCAAGTTAGAAGAGAAGGTAGGTGAGATAGACTTATACTTCTTAGAGGAATTTGCACATGACTTGGAAGAGTTTATTGCGGAGAATATTGCGGACAACATCCTCTAAAAATGCCCCTCTTTATGGGGGGCGGTTTTAACCAAAATAAATGCTTTATGACATTACAAAGTCTTATTGAGAAATTAGAAGAGATGCGTGACCACAAGATTGTTTATGGTCGCACACGTAGACACTCAAAGTACAAGTACGAGATGGGTAACCCTCGTATGCCTCAACTCAGATCCATCTTCAAGGTGATTGGTGGGTTAGGTATTGAATGTAGCCTACGCCAAGAGTACAATGGGTCTAGCGGTCGTACCGCTCGTTGTGGTGGAGGTCGTGCCTTGCGTATTAGCGATGGTCATGACAAGAACGCTTGGTTCTTGACTATCCAAAATCCACACGGAAGGAAGAGTGAAATCAAGTACGATACCATGTACGCTCAATTCAATACCGCTTGGTGCAAGAGGGTGTTTGCAACCGAACTCCTTGACCTACTTGAAAGAGAGGGATGGTACAACAAAGAGGTCGCATAGCGACTTCGGTCTTAACCAAAATAAATATCTTATGGAATTTACTCAAGATGAATTGAGAATTATTGTATCATCTCTAAAAAACGAAAAGGAAGTTATTTATCAAGGAAGTTCATATCAAGAACACGATGAATATCACCAAGAGATTGATACGCTTATCCAAAAAATTAGATTATTAATTAACCCTTAAAAATTGCTTATGCCTAAAAAGTATCGCAACAAGGATGGTGAGATGTTGTACACCTTCGCTTGGGAAGGGGGTGGTGGTAACATAGTTTACGCCCCCTCAAAAGCGGTTGCTCGTAAGAGAGCCGTTGCTATGGGTAAGGGACTATCCGACCAATATGGTCGCCCTTACGACTACGAGGTGTCTCGTAGTGTTGTATTAGTACCAATCATGGACACGCTCCGTGCCGTTGGAACGTTCCAGGAGTACCTGGATTTTGACCGTGGTCTAGCGATGTTGTGTTGGTAGATTCACAATCATCAAGAGTGGGGGCTAACCCCTCTCGGTTTTAACCAATACATAGAGTTATGTTATTTCTAATTGTAAAGCGTGTCGGTGAGACACACCACTTCAACACTTATGGGTACAAATTCGGTAAGCATAAATACATAAGTGAGTCACAACTGAGCGATATTCAATCCGAAGTAATCTTTGACATGAAAAGACATCAAAGATATGCGTTCAAAGTATTGTTCTAATGAATGGGGGGCAACGCCCCCTTGGTATTAATCAGCAAAGTATAGTTTGCATAAGTGCAAATATCACTATATATTTGGCGAGTGTTTTTGGTTAAGCACGGGTGGGGCAATGGAGCAATCTAACCCCACCCTAAAATTGTAATCAATTAAATTTAGATAGATATGGTTAACATCAACCAGTCCTTGATGACTATAAACTCACAAGTAAGCTCTATAAAAGAGTATTGCAAGGTATTGGACAAAACATACCTTTTGAACAAAGTAAATGAGATAGAGCAAGAGTTGGCTCTACTTGAAGTTTCACTTAAAAAAGATTAAGAGATGAGTGAATTAACGCAATACTTAGAAGCGAGGGTACAAGCCCTCCAAGAGCAATTAGATTTGCAACTTCAGATCAATGAGGTGCAAGGTCAAGTGCCTATAGATTCACAACGTGCGATGTACTTAATCACACACATGAATAAAAAGTACGGAATTCCTATGACGCATTTTGCTGATAGACTAGGAGTTACACGTGAGTGGTTAAGGCAAAGCTTGAAGGGAAAGAAACTAAATAAGCCAATGCAACAACGAGTGCAATCTATGGTAGAGGATATGATATCCGACCTGCAACTCGTTCTTGTTGAGGAACTTAACAACTAGAGTTAAAGTAATACTTTAAGTGTATGAGAGTTTATTCTAAAAAATCCCACTTACGTGGTGGGTTGGAGGGCATCTCCATGACCTTATTTTGGGTAGCAGTAATTACATTTCAGCTCCAAAATACAACGACTTTGGTCGTAATGTTTGCGCTATCTGGCGTTTTCTTGGGTGCTTCACGGTTAGTGAAAGTAGATAAGATATTCAAGTCTAGGTAGTTACGTGATTTGACTTTTTGTAAAATAAGTTCTAACTTCCCCGAACAAACTACGTTACACTAGTGTGGCGCACTCAAAAGCGCCTACACGTTATTCAAGTTAGGGGCGTATTGTATAATTTAATTAAAGAGAACTATGGCGAACTATAAGTTCAAAACCACCAACATCAAAGGAAAAGAGTATGTTGAGGTTAATGAGAGAATTAAATTCTTTCGATTAGATGAGCAGTATAAAAAATACTGCTTAGAGAGTGAGTTGGTGCATTTAACCAACGACTCCGTATGTATCAAAGCCATCATTAAAGATGGATCAGACCGTGTCGTAGCGACCGGTATTGCCTACGAAGAGAAGGGTTCTTCACGCATCAACTCTACTTCGTATGTAGAAAATTGTGAGACTTCAGCCTGGGGTCGTGCGTTGGCTAATCTTGGTATCGGCATTGACACTTCAATTGCATCCTCTTCTGAGGTAGCAAATGCTATCGCTAATCAAAAGGGTAGCGGTGCTAAATCTAATGAGGGTGAAGATGTGTTTCAGAAGTCGGTAGACTACATTAAGAATGCTAAGAACAAGACTGCTAAAGAAACCGCTTACAACCAAGTGTTGGCTAAGTATGGTAAAGAGTTTAGCGACAAGCAAAAACTTGCACTAAAGAAGTTTGTGTAATGGATTTTGCTAGTAAACTTATGGAGCGGACAGGGAAGGGATACCTTTCCTACTCCGCTATCAAGTATGCCGCAGATGGTGCGGATGAGCAAGATATGAAGCTCTTTGAGTTGTACATGAAGGGACTACTATACAAGGAGAGCGATGCGCTAATCTTTGGTAGTGTTTATGATAAATTACTGCTAGAGCCTGAGAGCTTTACGGATGACTTCCATGTCATCTACGATTCCGAGATTATCAAAGAGATTGGTGGTGCTAAACCCCGATCAACAAAGAAGTACAAGGATTGGGTGGAAGAAGAGAAGCACAATGCTCAAGAACAAGGTAAGCGTGTCATCAATGAGGACATGATTCAACAAGCTGAGGATATGATTGTACGGTTGGATGAATCCGAAATAGTCAGCCCTAACACCGGTGAAATCATTCCTGTACGTCATTTCCTTAGCGGTCAAACTCAATACGAGATTGTAGATTGGATTGAAGACATACCAGTACGTGGATTTTTAGATGTCCGTGGTAAAGGGTTTATAACCGACTCCAAAACTACACGTAGCTTATCGGGATTTAAATGGGATGTAGGTAAGAGATGTTACGACATCCAAGCATATATTTATTCGCACGTGGAAGTCGAGCCAAACTTTTATTGGGTGGCTCAGTCTAAGTCCGTGCCTTATACATGTGCTGTATACAAAGCTTCAGAGCGCACTCTATCTATGGGTGAGTCAAAGTTTTGGTCAGCCATTACCAACATCATGAGATGGTTGGATCGACCAGAGAAAGAGACATCGTCTTTTGCTATTTACAAAGAAATTTAATTAACCTTTAAAATTAATGTCATGTCACAAGACAAGGTATTTGCAGGCTTCTTTGAGCCGTTGAAAAAGTGGAACGATTCCACAAAAAAGTATGAGGAGATAGACCTCAGTAATGTAAGTTTAGTTGGTAAGTTCAACTTCACTTTAAATGAGTTGGAAGACATCAAGAAGTATGCTTCTACTCCTAATGATCCTGAGAAACCATCTCGTGTGTACTTTGAATTAAAGACCTCTAAGAAGGGAAGTCTTTATGCCGAGGTAAGCGACCCTAAATCATGGGGTAATAAGGGTAGCGGTGGTAAGACTACTGCTTCACAAAAGGAAGCTTTTGGAGATAGCGATGGATTACCCTTCTAAATGGAGTAATGCGATAGCATTATTTGCCCAATTGAATTGGGGGGTTCAGGTGTTAGCACTTGAGCCTCCCTTTTTTTTGGGTATGCAAAAAGGAAAGAAGATAACTTTTCAAGGCATAATACTTAAAGACTATAGAGGTAAGATAGTTATTAATGTCAATAAAAATACCGACTACTTATGTTTGGTATTTGCTAATAAGCCTGGCGCAAACTTAATACTGCTACAAACAAAGCAAGTTATTGATATAGTCTCTAGAGCATTTGAGGTTTCGGAAATTGTCAATCATATACGGTTAAAAGAAGAGATAGAAATACAACATGAGAGAGATTAATTACACAGAGGTTGTGGTGTCTATGAAAAAGGGTAATAAAAAGATTACCACCCAGCACGTAGACACCTGGGTTATAGGAAAGGATACCACCCTTCCCAAAATAAATACCAATCCAAAGATGATGAAGCAAATTGAAGACAATGTGTACCCTTCTAAATATAAAGGGGTACGTAAGGTTGTAGTTATTAAGATTGTTTCAACAAAAAAACTTGGATATTCTTTTTATTATCATTAATTTGCTAACAAATAATCAAATTTATGCCTTACAACGATAATCCCGAACACAAGAAAGTTATAGATTGTGTTCTTCGTCAAAACGCTAAGTTGTTCACAAAACTTGGCATTGACAACTCTCGTTTAGACTACGAAAAAGCTAAACGCAAAGAGCGACAAAAACTTAGGAAAATACAACACCTTGATCCTGATAAAATAGGAAGACTTATTAAGGATTCATTGGATGATTAATCATGAAGACCTATGAAAAGGGTGCGATAGGTGAACACCGAGTTGTTGCCGACCTTATCAACCAAGGTTATCGTGTCCATAAACCGCTAGTAGATTCATTGCCGTACGATATTGTAGTTAGAATAAAAGGTTTCTTTTATACTGTGCAGGTGAAGTATGTGGCTTTAAAAAACAATAGGATTGACACATCACCACGAAGGATTAAAAAAGCAGGAGGAGCAAAAGAAATAAATAAAGAGTTTGATATCCTAGCAGTATTTTGTCCAGACACTAATGAATGTTACTACGTTTGGAAGGACGATTTTGAATCAAGCATTAGGTTGCGAGTAAATAAAGTTAAAAACGGTAAAAGCTTAGGCGTTAGATACGCAAAAGACTATACTAAAATTAAATTAAAAAGTGAAGAGAGAGATTAGTTACATAAGCCCCAAGGATTCTTTTATTATCAGAGGATTTAAAGACTTCTGGGATGAGTATTGCGATGACAATGGTGTGGTAGATAATAGACAGAGAAAAAATATCATCCACAAACATTCATTCCTTACGTGTCTAAAAGAATTAACCACATTATCATTAATGGATATCGGTTCAATACTAAATAAAGACCACGCCACAGTACTACACGCATCAAGATCACACGAGATGAATTATAAGTTTGATATGAATTATCGTGTGGTATACAATAGACTATCAAGTCAGCTTCAACAGTTTATGTTTACGATTGACATGATACCGAAAGATTTGCTTGATGCTAATAAAAATTTAGATAGCGGTCATTTTAAATACTTGGAGGTTTCAAAAAAGTTAAGGCTCAAAATATTAGAATTCCAAGAGTATAAAAATAGCATGAGAGATGAAATCAAAAAGATTACAGTAGTTAAAGACTACATCAAGTCTCTTGAATCTAGAAACGAAAAACTAAACAGAGAACTATTACGAATAAAAAACCTAATGTAATGAGAGAGATGAAGCAGTTCTTGCGTATTGCGAACGCAAGGTTAAAAAAAGTGTATCCCAATAAGCAACAACGTAGAGCTTGGGCAGCGAAAATGTGGGTGAGATTTATTGAGCGTAAATCCCAGGAGTCATGACTGTAGAGGAACTAGAAAATATTGTCATGAAAGAGTGTGAGTTTCTTGCATATTACATAGACGAGTATAACGCACACTTGATTACCAATCCAAACGATACTAAACTAAAAGGCACTTTAGAACTGCTAACTAAGAAGTACAAGGATTTTGAAGAGATATATGTTTTTATTAGGAGAATGAATGGAGAATCTGAATATACAGTACCACATAGATAGACATGTGAGAGAGGCGTTAAGACGCTACAAGAGTCAAGAGGATGCAGCTAAAGCGTTAGGCATAAGCTCAAGAACTCTGATCCGATACAAGAAGATTCTTGAATCTAAAGAAAGTTTTAAAACCAAAGAGAGATGAAGTATTATTGGACAACTAAAGATGGTACAAAGATAGATGTTGATGAGATGTCTACTGACCACCTAAGAAATGCATTGAAGATGATTCTTCGCAACTTAGATACTGCTAAGTCTAAGCCTAAACCAATGGGTAACATTGAATACCAATTCCAAGAGGCTGAGTGGAGGGATTGGGAGAATGAGCAAGAAGATGAAATTTACCCTTACTAAAACCAAAGAGAGATGAAAAGATATTGGAATAAATTCCTCAATTGGTTACTACCAAATAGGAGACAGAGGTTACTTGCCGAGATAATGAAAAAAGACCAAGAGTTAGGTCTTTATGATGAAACCTTTAAAACCAAAGAGAGATGAGTCGTTGCACTCCTCACCGCAAATAAATTTGCTTATGAAAACACCAATGCAAGAACTATTGGAATGGGTTAGAGCAACCCTACCAATGGATTTAGAAACACCACAAATGATTGAGCGGAAGATTGAATCAATGCTTGAGAAAGAGAAAGAGGTGATGCAAGATTTTGCTACGGAGTATGAGCGAGAGTGCAGAGTAAACCTTGAGCGTAGCATTGAGAAATGTTGGGATGAAACCTTTAACACCAAAGAGAGATGAGCGACAAAATTCTTAATTCGCGAATCACGAAGTAAGGGTATAAAATAAGTTGTAATAGAATAAAGGCAAGTATATGGTATATTTTATAAGACAAGGTGAATTTATAAAAATAGGATTTACTGAAAGCCCACTCAATAGATTGAGTCAACTTCAAACGGCTAACCCCACCAATTTAGAAGTGCTACTCATTATTGATGGAGAAAGAGATTTGGAGGCTAAATATCACAAGTTATTTAAAGACCACGCTCACAGAGGGGAATGGTTTTTTGACTGCCCACACATTCAAGAGCATATAAGTATTAATATGCAGG
>Ga0208644_1002933_pt1 | contig 13387 bp, 6 predicted proteins | sample VirMetDEL_Nov_18_FD_184517 | JGI IMG/M metagenome (GOLD analysis project Ga0208644, IMG submission 184517) | Aqueous microbial communities from the Delaware River and Bay under freshwater to marine salinity gradient to study organic matter... | ecosystem: Environmental > Aquatic > Marine >... | reverse complement strand
TCTACAATAAGTAGTTTAACTTTTTCAGACTGTAAAAATGAAAATAGAATTGGACGAATTAAAGTAATCATGATAAATAAAGTTGTTTAAACGTCAGCTGTATTAGTAGAAGGGAATGCACGGTTAGGTCCCCAAATAATTCTTACAGCACCTTTGCCAGCTGCACCAGCGTTTCCGGTTCCTAATGGTCTTCCAAAACCGCCACCGCCATATAATCCTCCGGTTGGTTCGTTACGATTGTTAGAAAGTTGTGAACTTTTACCATCACCACCACCAGAACCACCGCCGCCTCCAGGGCTAGACAAACTACCTGCAACACCGTCACTGCCTTTTCCTTGAAGACTAACACCGCCTCCACCTCCACCTAAATTTGAACTACCATATCCGCCACCACCAGCACCGCTATTTGAAGCGGCAGCAAAATTATTATTAGCCAAGCCACCGCGACCACCGTTACCACTGTATCCTCCAGCACCGCCGCCGCCGCCATAACCTGTTGTAGTTTGTCCTGATGCATAAACCCAACTACCACCATTACCTCCGCCATCGGCTGGGCTTGTTCCACCTGCACCTCCACTTACTGTACTAGTTGGGGTAGTAAGATTACTACGTCCACCTCCGGCCCATAATAAAGTAGTCGTTCCCCTCTTAATGTAACTTGGATCCCCCTCATAGGTGCGTTGAAGAACATCCTCATACCCTGCGACACCAGGTGAAATAGTTAATGTTTCACCAGGAGTAACTGGAATATTATTTCGATAAGAAAGTCCACCACCCCCGCCACCTGGTGCAGCCTTATTGGGATAAGTGTTGGTATCCAATAGAGCCCCGCAGCCACCACCGCCTACAACGACTGCACAAATACTTGTTACGTTAGAAGGTACAACCCAACTAAAAACAGTAGAATTTGAAGTATTATCAGGTGATGTAAATGTTATTTGCCCTGCTCCACTTTTTGAACCAAAAAATAATTGATGTATCATTAAGTTAACCCACTACCAGTAATAACAAAACTATTAGATTGAACACAAAGAACAGTTGCTAATCCATATTGAGCTAATGTTCGATTACCTGTGTTTATTGTTCCTGCTTCGATTAGTGTTACGCTACCACCTTGTGTAATAGTTTGGTCATTAGTACTATTATTAAAAATGCTGATAGCATCACCAACACTAAACACACCACTAGGTACAGTAACACCACCATTTGTAATGTTAATATGTTTACCAGCATCTGATGCAACTAAAGTATATGCAGATGTTTGCGTATTAGCTGGTATATTTGAAAATGTTTGACCAGCAGCAAACGTAATGTTGCCAGTCATTGTTCCACCTGCTAAAGGTAGATAATCATTAAATAAATTTGTTACTGAAGTATCTAATTTAGCAGTTGTAACAGCACCATTATTCAACTTAGTTGTAGTAACAGCATTATTTGCTAGTTTAGCTTCTGTAACAGCATCATTAGCTACTTTATTAGTAGTAACAGCACCTGTTGCTAGTTTAGCTTCTGTAATAGAACCGTCTGCAACATTAATTGCACCCGGTGCTAATTTAGCAGTTGTAACTGCACCATCAGCTATTTTAGCTGTAGTAACAGAACCATCAGCAATACCACCAGATATAACATCTTGAATTTTATTTGCTTCTTCTTGTCCAATAAAAAGAGATTGTTCAAAATTTTTATTTAAATCTTGTGCTCTAATAGCTGAACCTGGAAAGAATGTTGAAGATGTAGCTGTTGTATCAGTTTCTCGATAAATACGAATAACTACATTATTACCTGGTGCTGTATTAAAATCAACTTGTGTGGGCGTGTTAGCATTAATTGTAAAATCAGTTGTACCTATAGTATCTAAGGTAACTTTTACGTCTTCTTTTTTTATGTAAGGAAATGAAAAACTATAACTTGTTGTTGTTCCATTTCCTGTATAAGTATTTTCAGTGATTGCCATGATTCTTTAGTACCGGATGTTAGTAGTTAAATTTTTTAACTCAGGGATAATACCCCTCATAGCTTGATTTTCTTTTGACTTCTTTTCTACAATTCTTTTTTGAATTTCACCTTTCATTCCTAAGTCTAAATCATTAAAAGCAAGTTTTTCTGCATTTTTTCTTGCTTTATCAAGTTCCATATGAATTAAATCATACTGGCCAATAGGTGTATCTTCAGAACGAACACCTTTAGATCTAGCTTCTTTCAGTTCTTTAACAGTGCTACGTGCAGCAGCTAACTTACTAATTCTTGAAATCTCACTCCGCCAATAACCACGTTCACCCATAAGTTCAGATAGTTTAGAGCGTTCCTTAGGTAAAATTTCGACACCTTCTCGTGTTTTAAATAAAGATGATGAATCATATTCAATATCATTAAGAAACTTTTCTTCTGGTGATTCACCTTCGTATATTTTAATTGGAGATAATGTATTGTACATACGTACCATCATGTTATAGTTATTTGGCACTTTACCTGTTATAGGGCTGTAGATATAAGGTTGTCTATTAGAAAGATCGAAAAAATTAAGATATTGGTTTTTATTTTTTAAGTAACCCATTATATCTTTTTGAACATCTTTAAGACCACCATCTAGAATTTGACTGACGTTATTACGGATACCACCTAAAGGTGCAAGAGAGTTAATTTGTCCAGCAGCAAATCTATCCATAGCAGTTTCATTACCACTTAACATTTCAACCAATGGTGTTAGAATAGAAAGAGCAGCATCTTCAGTTACAGCAGCAGCAAGAATAACAGCCATTTTAGCTTTTAAATTCTCCGTAGCAGCTTCACCTAACATATCAAAATTATCACCAACAGTTGCCAAAGTAGCAACCCAATTACTCAGACCAGGACCAAGTAATTCGTCATAACTAATTTTTTTACCAAAAATGGTAACTGTTCTAGGTTTCCAACCTCTTCTTTTACGAGCTGCCATCAACCCTCTATCATAAGAACCATCACCTGTCATTTCAAACCAACCGTCTCCAGTCAAAAGATCAGTCGCAACATTTGAAAGAACCAGTCCTGTTATAATTGATGAAATACCTTTTCTACCTAAAGTTTTGTTTTTTAAATCAACAAGAGTATTTAATTTAGCTACACCATCCATTTGGTTTACTTTATACCCACGAGCTGAAAGAATATTATCTACTAATTCAGGTTGCGCCATAAATGTTTTAACTGGAGTATAAGCTAATTCATTTATATCTTTTTGAAATGAACGTATTGGAGCCGGAATATATTCATCACCAGTTCTTATTACATTTACTAAGATACCAGGAAATCTGTTAAACATCCTTAAAATAGGTACTCTTTCATAAAGGTTGTTTAAACTTTTAATAATTGGATTGTCTAAATTTAAAGCAAGTTCACCTGTATTATACTTAACTGCTTCGTCTACAATAATACCGTTTTCATCAAACATACTATTGTATTCTTTGTTAGCAAGTCTTTTTACTTCAGCAGGTGATGCTTCTTTACCAAGACGTTGTATTTCATCCATAGCACGAAAACGTGCTTGTGCATTAGCCACAGTAGCACTTGTGTAACCATCAAAACCAGTAAATGTATTAGGAATAAATCTAAATACAGGGTCTGCCTCTAGTGCCTTTAAATTATCATATAAATCTACAACATATTTAAAACCATCCCTACCATTATCAGATTCAACCTGTGCAAGTTTTTTATACACATTAATTTTTTCTTCATTCTTAATTACAAAATCTAACCTAGTAACATCCTTTACGCTGTTTGGATTTTGTGATGCTTTCATGAACAACTTACCAGCATAAGGTAAAGCTTTTTTTTGAGTATCTAAGATAGCACTGTATGCCATCCAGCCACGTTGCACTGATTTAAGATCTTGACGCATTAAAGCGCCTGTAAAATAAGCTAATGGTTCTCCTACCATACCACTTACATTACCATAAAAAGCTTTAGCACTAGAAGTTACAGCAAACAAAGAGTTATAAAAATTACCCCTAACAGCTTGTGCTAAAATATTAGGCGCTTCAGGGTTACCGTCAACAATCGGACGCCACCTAACAAAAGTATTAAGAATATCTTCATTCACTTTAGTGATACTATTAATCTTACCATCACTAAGTTCATATAATTCAAGGAATGAATCAAGAACTTCCGGGTTATTTTCTTCTAAATACTGCCAGTTTTGGGTAAACCGATCACTTTCGTCTTGAATAATACGTAAAGCTTGTGGTGATTGTTCGATAATTTCTTTGTTTAGTTGTGCTGGTGTTTTGCCTAATGCACGCACACGCTCTCCTAAAGCCATGATACCACGTTTCTTATCTACATAATACTCAGTAGTTCTTTTTAATTGTTGTAGATAAGCTAGGTTATCACGAACTTGCTGTTTAGCTTGATCAACAGCAACTGAACCTCGGTTAAGTCTGATACCTTCAGATAGGTCAGCAATTTGACCAGCAATTGACGTAGCACTATAAGCTTGTGCTTTAGCAATATCCATGCCAGTAAATGCTTCAGCTTGCTCATCAATCATCCTAAAGATACCTCTGTATCCTTCATCAGTTAATTCTTCCAAACCAAATTGATTTTTTACAATTACAGGATCAAGAATCTTACGGATTTCATCTACACCAACAGTAGGGTCAAACAATTCAAGCACTAGGTTATCACCTTGTTCTTGGATTTCATCAAAACTAATTGCCCAATCTGCTGCATCAACACGATAACGATCAGCATCTTTAAGTTGTTTAGCAAGACCAACAGTAACTTGTTCAACACCACCTGGTGTACTAATGGCAAACTTACGTGCAGGTTCACTGATGAAGTTACCTAAACGACCATAAACTGATCCTTTGTTTTTAGCAATACGTACTGCATCAACACTAGCACCAATAATACCGAAATCATCAAGACTACGCATACCAACTTCATTCCAATCATAAACGTCATTAACACCTTTTAGTGGGACGTTAGCATTAGGATTCATAGCTTGGTTGTAGTATCCAAGTTCATCAAGATCTGCCTCTTGTTTAGCAGCATATCTAGAGAGCTCTTCTACTAAATCATCACTTTTAGCAGCTGGTTGCATACTATCGATAATTTTCTGTGCTTTGGGTGTTTCACCTATAAGTTTAGGTTCTTTTATAACACCTTTTCCAATTTGACCTAAACTGCGTTTTAATTTTCCTAAAGACCCTACAAAAGGAAGAAGAAAACCTAATGCCAAACCTTCATTAATGTTTTTAATACGTTTTTCATCTGAACTATCTTTATCTAAAGTAGCAAAACTATCAGGAATAAAATCGAATTGTGCAGGTAGTTTTGACGTTAAATCTTTGTATAGTCCTGATTTTTTAATAGAACCAGAAAGATTTTCTCCTTCAGTTTCAGAACTGATAGCATCTACAAGTACACCAGCACCACCTTCAATACCCCTAGTTCCAAGAAACTTCATGAAGGCAGTATTACCTAACCTATTGATTACGTTACCAGCTCCAAGTAAGCTAGTACTTGCAGCTTGTGCTTTAGATGCTAGTGCAAGACCAGCACCTTGAAGAAATAATGTAGGCGCAATAACAGAAGTAATGCTTCTTACAGTTTGCGCTATATCATTTTCGTACTTAGATGCTTTAGGGATTTGTAACCCTGTCTTAGACAGTAGTTTATTAGCAAAATCAGTTGGGAAGTCAATTAGACCTTGAACTTCTTTTAAATCTAATTCCCTACCTTCACGCTCTAATCTTTCATAATCAATGTTTCCTTCAGGAGTTCTATAAGGAGTGTCTGGTGAGCCTACAAGTTCAGTAGGTTGTTGCTGTTCCGTTGCTACCTCACCCGTAGGTGTAGGTTGTTCAATTGTTGGTGTAGTTTGACCTCCCGTAGGAGGTTGTGTCTCTTGTTGTTGAAGCTGCTGTTGCTCTTCCTCATAAGAAGTAATTCTTTGTTGAATTTCTTCGAGTTGTTCGTTAGTAAGTTTAACAGCATCTTCTTGTACATCTAACACATATTCACTACCAACATTTGAATACTCTAATGGATCGTTCATGTTGTTTTTTTTTTAATTTAATTGCGATGCGATAGTTCTTCTTAAAGAATCATAGTGTCTATAAGGTGTCATTGATCCACTACCAGGAGGAGCTGGTGCTAAGAAGTCAATAGAAGCAATAGTACCGTCATAACTTTGTACACTACCAGTACCACCTTGTTTACCAATAATTTCACCTAAACCAATACTTTGACCTCTAGACTGTGTGGGTGCTGTTGGTAGATGTCCATATAAAACATCGACAGGTTCTCCAGTAGCCGGGTCAATAGATTCAATGACTAAGTAATGGCCATAGCCTGATCCATTAGCATTTACTTGATACCCTGTATCTTTTACGATACCTGGTAATACTGCTGGGAAGTTATGATCTTCAAAGAAAACATCAATACCAGGTTGCCCTGTGTCATAAGTAATAGAAGATACTTGAGGAGCATATGTATTTAGTGGTACATTAACAGTACCAGTTCTTTTTTGACTAATACTAGGCGCACCACTTGAAAATGGTTCTATAGAAATAGGTGTCATACTAGCCCTTGTAGGTAGGTTATTATTACGATTACCTTGACTATTAGTTATTTCAGCACCAAGTCTGAGAGACCTGTTAAATGTACGATTTGGTATATCGTTGTAAAGTTTTTGAACTTCTGGAGCTAACTGATACACAGCATCTTCAATAGGATTAACTTCGTTTGCAATAACAGGGTCTTTCATAGATACTGCATTAACTTTAGCTATACTAAAATTATAGACTTCTCTAGGAGTCATAGGACGTGTAGTTTGTTGTGATAGCCTAGCTATTTTTCTCATTTCAGCTGTATATTCTACTTTTAAGGGATTATTAGCGATCTGAGCTGAAATACGTTCGTAATCATCTTGTCCTCCTAAAATATATGGCATGTTAAGAATAGAAGTTAGATTGCCATTTTTTGCAAGCTGTATATCAAGCATGTTAGCATCAGCTCTATCTTGTGTTATTTGAGCTTTACCAAATAAATTAGGGAAGCTAGGTGCATTGTCTAGTGAATTAGGATCTTTATAAAATAAATTTGTTTTATCTGTTTCTGCTTTTGCTACGTACTCATTTAATTTATTTGCAGAATATTCAGAAATTAATTCTGGCCTAACGCCACTTTTTTCACCTTCTAAAGCATACTCTTCAAATTTCTTTTGCATAGCATTTAAAACAAAAGTACTTGTTACATTAATGCTACCATCAACAGTTGGATCAAACCCAGCTACATTAATAGCTTTAGCTTTTAAATTTTTTAAAACTTTAGGATACTCAGGACCAAACCTTTTGGTTTGTTGTTCTTTAAATATAGCCTGATATTTGCTCTTTGTAGCAGGGTTCTGTATAATATCTATGTCTTGCTGAGTAAGAGGTACTGTACTATTAAGCTTTAATAGTATCATATCTTCTTCTTTTTTAATATTTTTAGCAATTGCTACCTGCTCTGCTTGTATTAAAGCAGTTGGGTAAGGTATTCCAGGGAACTTTTGTGGCCATAGGGCTTTAAATGAGTCAAATATTAACGGATCACCTGAGTCAGATGGTTTATCAGTAAGAGCTATAAGTTCTGGTACTGCAACAAGACGTGTCCAATCTTTAGCGTCTAGGTTACGCTCTGTGTTTTGATTAGCTCTAAATTGACGTATAGTTTGCTCACGGTTACGTAGAGCTTGTAAATAAGCGGTCGAAGGTTTATTACCTCCTTGACCTCCCCAAACTTTACCAACAGTTTCATCAAAATTCGGTAAAAAAACAGCGTTTATATCATCAACTTCAAAAAGTGGTTCTCCAGTTCTAGGATCAACAGCTTCCAAAGCACTTAAAAAACGATCACGAGCTTGTTGGTTACTGATGGCGGGATTAGCTAAATCAGATTGAAGAGATGCCCCTAACGTAGATACCTTCGTTCTTAGGAAATCAGCTTGTTCAGCCATTTTTTGCAAATTAGCTGAAGTTTCTTTTGTTGAAGCATTTTGTACAAAAGTGCTTTGAAGTTTTTGAACGTTTTCATAACCTTCTTGATAGTATCCAGGGTTTTTATCTTTTAACCCTAATCTATCAAGACTTCTTTCTAAAACATATTGTGTAACAAGACCCATCTTTTTTGAGTCTTGTAAGGCTTCAATAGGAGCAAAACCTAATTCAGATATTACATCATTGCTTTGTAGTAAATTTTGTGTATCAGACCTAAAAAGTAATTTTAAAGCTTCGTTTTTGTATGCTTGGTCATAAACAGCATTTCTACCAGGATTAGCCAAGAAATCTCTAGATGCTTCATTAGGTGGAATTACTCCAGTATTTAACCCTTTACTTGTTAATGCATCAAGTTTAGCAGTCTCTTCTGGCTGCCTGCTTTGTAGATTTTTATACTCAGTTTGTGCTGCTGGATTATTGTAAAAATCATCTCTAGCATTTTTTTGAGCTAACGCAGTTTGATCCTTAATCATCCGCTTGGTTCTTTCAGCGGAAATTTTACCAATAGTTTGACTGAAATCAACTAAACCAGTTATAACTTTTTCTAAATCTTTATTAGGATCTTCTCTGTTTTGTATTGCAAATTTTTCTTCAGCTTGAGATTTAGCTTGTTGTCGTTGTAGTGCTCGTTGTTCACTTTGAAAATTACGTTCACGTTGTGCAGCTTCAGCAGCTTGGTTCTGTTCTAATGCTTGTAAATTACGATCTCTTTGGGAGATTTCAGCATCACGTCTTTTTTCTAAGTTTCTAATTACTCTGTTGTTTTCTTCCTGCATACGAGTAATACCAGCACTACTTAGTTGAATAGGCTGAAATCCTCTTGGGTTTGTAGCAGGCTGGTATCGTAGTCGTGCCATAATTAATTTTTAATTAGGATTTTAGAATTGTAATGGATTTGGATTTACAAGGGTTGGATCATAAATATTACTATTAAGCGATCCAGTAAAGGTTTGGCTTGTTAATGGGTTTTTAAACAAAGAATCTGTTGGTTTATTAAAAGCTTCATAAAGATTTACACCTGCTGAGGCAAAATTAAGACCTTGTTGGATAATTTCACTAGTTGAGGGTTGTCCTGAAGGTATAGGTGCTTGTGCTCCTAACAGTTCTTCAAAAGTCACTTTACGTGCTGGTAAGAAAACTCGTTCAGGAGTGATTTCCGGGTATGGTGCATATTCCAATTCTGTTGGCATAACACCTACAGCGGCTTCAGCTTGAAGGTCTGCACTTCTTCGTTGTAACTCAATAGCTGCAATATCACGTTCAGTTTGAGCAATTTTACTCTCTCTGTTAGCTTGCAATATTCTGTTATTAAATTCAGCTTCTTCATTAGCAACCTTAATAGCTTGATCAATTCTAGCAATATCAATGCCAACTTGTTGTGTTTGAAGACCTGACGTAACTCTAGCAAATCTAGTTGCTTCATCAATTTTATTGATATCGATATTAAGACCAGTTTCTCTAACTGCTGAGTCAACATTTAGATTTAATAGTTGAATACCAGCACTACGTCTAGAACCTTTTAAAGCTGATTCTAATTGAACCAGCGTTCTAAATGATTCAGCCTGTGCTGATTGTATGCTTTTACCTCTTGACTTACCAGCTTGTCCTAAAGCAGCTTGACCTGCATCTTGAATTTCTTTAATAGAAGCAGCTTCTTTTTCAAAGGTAGTTTTATTGTAAAGGTTTTTTAAGTCAGTTTGAATGCTTTCAGTTTGAATACGTCTGTTACTTTGTATCCCAAATAAATTTGCTTGTTGTTGTAATTTATCAAATCCTAAATTAGTAAGTTCATTTTCAAACCCTGCTTTAATAGTTTCAAATTTAAGTTCTTGTGTTTCTCTATTAAAACCTTGATTAATTATTTCGTTTTCAAGATCTGCATAAATAGCTTCACGTTGAAATGCTTGATCTATTTCAAAGTCTTTGAAAGCAGCTTGTGTAGTAGCAACTCCTAATTCAGCAGCTTCTGCATTTAAACCTATTTGACTTTGTGATATTCCTAACCTTTCGTTATAAATATTTAAGCTGTTTTGATAATTAAAGTCTTGTATTTCTTTTCCATACTCCCAATTTTTAATAGCAGTTTCAAACTCATAATCTCTATTATTATAGTAATTTTCTTTTTCAACTTTGAGACTTTCTTCGTTATAGTCGTTAATCGAATCACGTAGTTTTCGAGCATCTTTTCGTTGTTGGATTTGCGCTCTTTCTTGATCATCGTTAGCCGCGCTGTTGTTACCAAACAAACTGCTTCCAAGGCTATAACCGGTTGAGGCAATAGTGACTGCTGCTGAGATTGGGTCCAATTTAAGCTCTCCTATAATATCGAGGTGAATAGTTACCTTCCCACATCATCTCTACAAGAGATACAGGATATGGATAATCACTTGTCATTTTTAATTCAAAATTAGTGTTACGTTGATGGATAGGTACATCAAACCTATACTCAGGTTTTACAGGACTTGTGCTAAATTGATAATCATCACTTACTATGACCTCTTTAATTAAAGTCCATTCTTTAGAACTACCTAATTTAATTTTAAATACCAGTGGACCTGATCGACCAGTAGATACTTTAATTCTAGCAATAGTTAATATAGCACTAAAGTCAACAGAGGTACCATCTTTTCGTCTAAAATAAAATGTAGGTAATTGTACTTCAAAGTGATAGTTGTAGCCAACAATAATATTATCAGCTGAATCAGTTAAATCTCCTACAACTTCAAAATAGTTATAGTTTGTACCGGCTTCAATTTTAGGTATTGCTTCTATAAAAAAGCCTTCATCTTTATCAGGTTTGCCAATTAAAACTGCACCTTTTTTACCAGAAATAGGTGTATAAGGTGTGTAGATTTTAGTTACTTTATTAGCTGAATCATATACAACTGCATCTATATTATTAGCAGGGGCTAATGGCTTAGAAAACAAATCTAAACATGGATTACCTGTAATAAAGGGGGATGTTGTATTTACTGTAACATCTCCTGTAGGTAACTCATTAACTGTAATTGAATTCAACAAATACTCATCTTCTTGTTGTGTTATAACTACAATGTCATCGTTTAAAACGTAAGCATCTTGAATAGTACCTGTTAATTCCCATTTAGTCCAAGCTTGAAATAGATCTTTTTCACCATCATTATAATAATTATAAATATAGAGATAAGATGATTGTCTATCTACAAGTAAAATAAAGGAGTTTTGTGGACTAGAGACTAATCTATCTACAGTTTCAGGAATCCATTCAAGTACAACTTTACTGATGTCTACAACAATTGGCGGTTGTTCTACATCTCGTAACTGCATACTAAATACTTTAGCATAATCAGGTACTTTATTAACAAAACCTACAGTAGTACCAATATCTACAGGAGATATATTGCTATCCATTTCATAGCTGGATACTGTACGAATAATAGAAGACGTAGGTGTTAATGTATTTGCATCCGTAGCAGATAACATAAATTGCTGACGATCACCAAATAACAAAAGACCTTGTGCTGTAGGTAAGACATCAAATAACGTAACAGGTCTTGTACTAGATACATTTAAATCAATAGGATCTGAAGCAATTTGTGTTAAAGCTGATTTAACAAAGAAGTTAAAAGATTCATTAGCTACACTTAAGATTACATTATCTTCTGATAACAAACCAAATCTGTTGTTATAGAAAAATGAAGATTTAATTTTTCTTCCAATAAAAGAAGGTTCTGGACTTGTAGTGTCATCACCAGCTAGCCTGCTTTCAAAAGGTATTGGTTCAAATGTAAATTGATCTACAGTATTAACTGTACCAGTATAGATAAATCTATGTGGCATTGTTGATGCATCTATTCCAGGTGAAGCATCCCTAGCAACTGTTTCTAGCCAGTAACCTTTACCACTTATACCATCATAAGCTACATATTTAACATGGTAATCATCACTATCACTATTAGTATTTAAGATACGTACGTTATGACCATCAAAAGATTCAGCTGGTAATTCAGTAAGGTTATTTACTTGATCTAAAAATGCTTCAATTGACTCATTATTAAAACCACCTACTGCTGTTAAAGTAAAAGGTAAAGGTGTGCCAGTTATTGTACTTGGTGTATTATTTAGAACAACTGCATTAGCACCACTAAATCTTCTAATAACTAAACTGTTAACATAAGACTCAATATACCAAACACCATCAAAATTAGCATTACTTGCGTTTTGTTGTGTTTCAATTATACTTTTTACTTCACCAGATAGTGAATTATTAGCATTAACTCCAGTTAAAAAATCTTGAAAAGTTGTACTTGATGTTGCACTAGCTGTATCAGATATACCTTGAATAGTTATAGTATAATCGTAACCATCAACAAGTGTAATTAATTTTAAAGTACCAACTGAATTAGCAATAAAAGTACCAGCTGGTAGCATTGCTGTAACTTTAGTTCTGTTGGTAATAATTGTAGTATCTTGAATACTACGGAAATGAAATTGATCTGAAGTACTAGAACCTGTTAAATACGAAGTACCATTGTTTGTAATAGTACATGGGGCACCTGTGGCTGCATTCCAAGCATAAATATTAGTCCCTTTAATGGCTGCTACATAAGAAGTGCTTTCACTACGGTCCAGAAAAAACCATACAGCATCTTCTAAATCAGCTTTACTGTAAGGATTTCCGCTTGTATCTTTTAGGTGATTAATAAAATTCATACCAGGTCTTTTTAGTAGACCATAAGTAGGATCAGGATACCCATTAATACACTCAGATACCTGACCAGCTAGTTTTTTGTCGTCGTTTTGATTAGAGACACCACCTAAAAAATTAGGTGATAGTTGTGTTACTACTGGCATTAGCGATACAGTGCGTTAAATGGTTTATAACTACGGTAATAATTACCGCCTTGTGGTTGACCAAAGAATGTATGATCACCTTGATTACATTCGTATTCTAGAGCCATAGCTCTTGTATACGCTTCTTTTTGTGACAGCATTTGGAATTGTTGTCCATCGCCAATCACTCTACTAGAGAATATAGAAGATGCTCTGGCTACAATATAAGCTTGAATAGGTTGTGGTAGATATTCATAATTCCATTCCCATAGCACATCAATGTAAAGCGTTCCATCTCCCCATTCATCTGTATGGTGAATAGTATCATAGAGATAACCTCCACGATTAACACTATTTTTTCCTAGGTTAGCCGCATAATCTTGGCTAAGATCATATTGAATAGCATTATTAGGAATAGCTACTTTTTTTGTAATTGCATCTGGTGTTACTTCTAGATTTAATTCTTTATTAAATGTCCAGCCTTCAGACTGAACTTCACGTGATACTTCTTTTAAAGTATTAAAAGCAATCGCAACGTCCGGGTTAGTTTGAGTTTCTAC
>Ga0208644_1002932_pt1 | contig 13390 bp, 25 predicted proteins | sample VirMetDEL_Nov_18_FD_184517 | JGI IMG/M metagenome (GOLD analysis project Ga0208644, IMG submission 184517) | Aqueous microbial communities from the Delaware River and Bay under freshwater to marine salinity gradient to study organic matter... | ecosystem: Environmental > Aquatic > Marine >... | reverse complement strand
CATGATTACTGTTAACATAGATAAAGCAAAAGATATAACAAAAGACCGTTTACGCAACGAACGCAAACCGTTGCTAGAACAAAGTGACGTTGACTTTATGAGAGCCTTAGAATCAGGACAAGACACTACAGCTATTGTTGCCGAGAAACAGCGTTTGCGCGACATTACCAATCAAGTTGATTCAATGACCACTGTTGAAGAACTTAAAGCAGCTACCATATAAAGGAACAAACTAATGGCAATTACTTGGTCAATCGTAAACACCGAGTACCTTTTATCGGAAGGTGGTCAAACCAACGTAATCAATTGTCTGCATTGGCAATGTGTCGATAGCGATGATGCGGGCAACCAAGGTCGTGCATATGGCACAGTAAGCGTTCCTACGGACGATTTATCGAACTTTACGCCTTATGCTGACATTACTGAGGCGCAGGCTCTACAATGGGCATTTGACGCTTTAGGTGCAGAGCAAGTTACAGCTATTCAAGATGGTGTAGCCGCACAACTTGCAGCACAACAAAATCCAACGGAAGGAAGCGGCACTCCGTGGGTTTCCTAACTGCCGCGTAACTAGGAGCAAGTAATGGCTAAAAACAAAACAGCCCCCATTACAAGTAAAAAGAACCCCATCACGATTGACGATGTGGAGTATGACATAGACGAGATGACGGACCAACAAAAAGTATTGCTCAACCACGTTGCTGACCTTGATCGGAAGCTAAACAGCGCCCGGTTTAACGTCGATCAGCTTGAGGTTGGCCGTCGCGCGTTCTTTGACATGCTCAAGGCGTCATTGTCTGTAAAGGAATAAAAGATGCAGCCCGGCTTATCTCTATGGTCAACTCCTGATCTAGTAATAGCCGGGCTAATTGTGCTATTGATCCTTATGGTTGCAAGGATAGGTAGATGACGAATAGCGATAAACAGATTTTCGACTGGTCTGCTGTAGGAATTAGCGCGGCGACATTCTGGGAAGTTCTACCAGCAGCTACCGCTGTACTATCGCTTATCTGGATTAGCCTTCGTATATACCAAACGATTATGGAAATCCGCGACAGGCGGAAAAAAGACTGATGGATTGGACGAAGTTAGGCACAAGTCTAATTCCACTTGTACTCGGCGCATTATGGTGGGTCATTAGTTCCATCCAAGCAACGAATGCGGAGATTTCACACCTTAAAGCAAACATGATGATGCTCATTGATCCGAATGGGCAGATCATTCCATCACCCGGAAATGCTTTAGCTCGGCAATCTTTAAGAGAAGAGTTGATGCATACCATCCATGATCTACAAGTAAGGATCAAACTCCTAGAAGCTGATCGGATAAAGTAAGATGCTCCAAGCACTGATCGGTCCAGTTACAAGTTTGCTGGATAAATTTATTCCTGACCAAGATACAAAGATAAAGCTCGCCCACGAGATAGCGACGATGGGTGAGAGACATGCTCAAGAAATAGCACTTCAACAAATAGAAGTTCTAAAAGCAGACGCAAAAGGTAATTGGTTTCAGTCAAGCTGGCGTCCTCTCATTGGTTGGATATGCGGATTGGGTCTTGGAATAAACTATTTGGTTAGCCCAATCTGTGCTGGATTTGGTATTGTTATTCCTCAAGCAGACATGAGCGTTATGATGCCATTGTTATTTGGTATGCTCGGACTTGCTGGAATGCGTTCATTTGACAAAATCAAAAAGACGGATAGCAAGTAATGGCTAAGTCTACAGTAGGCCAAGTGTGGCGTCCCATACCCGTTCAGAAGATAACGAGCATAGGTCAATCACCTCGCTCTCGTCCGGCTAATAAACATAAGCGTAAGAACTGGAAGCGTTACCGGGGCCAAGGTAAATGATGACCCGTCTTCGGCAGCTTTTAGAGCAGGATGAAGGCTGCGTGTACGCCGTCTATTTAGACCACTTGTCTAAACCCTCATACGGGATAGGACATTTGATTGTGCCTGACGATCCTGAGTATGGTTGGCCTGTTGGTGCGCCTGTATCAGAAGAACGTGTGCATGAAGTGTTTAAGAAAGACGTGCAGATTGCGGTCAACGATGCGAAGTGGCTACACCCTGACCTAGACAACATGCCAGAGGATGCACAGATCACTATCATCAGCTTGGCATTCCAGCTAGGTCGAAGCCGATATCAGAAATTCCTCAAGCATCACGCAGCTATTGAGGCGGGTGATTGGAAGGAAGCAGCAGCACAACTGCGGGACAGTAAACTTTACAAGCAAACCACTAATAGAACTGAGCGTCATGCGGCTCGGCTTGAGGCTATTGCTTAGTGCCAAGCACATAGGAACCGCAGGCGAGCATCTAACCTGTAGTGTTCTATTCACCTTTGGTTGGAGTCCTTCGATCATTGATGCTGAAGGTATGGACATCATAGCTATCAGAAACCAAGACATCGTTCGTATTCAAGTTAAATCAACATTAAAGGCAAACGACAATTGGTCTTACCAGTGGCAAGTCAGTAAGAGCTTACCGAAAAAACCACTGACTATAGATGATTGTGATGTGGTTGCTTGCGTCGCCTTAGATATAAGAAAGATTGCTTTCTTTCCAATCAGCGTTATCTCTAAGCAACTTACTCGGCGCATGGCTTTATCGAAGATACTGTCCCCAACTATCGAAGAGGATAGCTGGGAGACAGCACTCGGATTAACGCTTAAATCCTGATGGGTTTTCTAAGTACCCAATCCTCGGCTATTGCTTCAACGTCATCAAGGCGAGTGGCATAAAAACCATTCCAATGCTTATCGCCTTCGCTGTATCGGATGCCGTATGAACTACCAAGGCGGTAGACTTCGGTAGTCCTATCGCCCTTCTCATCCTGAAACAAACTGATAACGTCTGGTAGCTTCGTACCGGGATACCTAGTCTCCATCAATCAATGGCCTTCAAAGTTAGAGAGGATGAACGAACACTACGGGCTGGCTTCGCTGGAGTAATCTTCTCCGGCGTCGCTTTGTAGTTCCGCATACCCCATTTTACAACATACTTAGTATTACCTACCAGACCCACAGCGTTCTCGTGGCTACCCATGATGTCTTTTATTGTGGCTTCCGCGTCATCAATCCTAGCTTCAGCCGCAGCCTTCGCAGCCTTCGCTTCAACCAAATCAACAAGAGCTTTCTCACCGTTCATTGACTTGCTTAAATCTATGTCCGGCAGCCCATCATCAACACGAGAGTAGGCAGTGTTAGCATCCTCGCTTGAGACGGATGGATACCAGTCACGTTCTTTCTTACGCTTCTCAAACTCCATGACCGCTTCAGCAATTACGCCTTGCATCTCTAGGTCTTCACCATAGAGAAACAATCGAAGCTCAATGCCACGATAGAGTGTTGCGATACAGCCCCACTTGTGTCCAGTACACATCATCTGTGCCTGTAGTTGCCACGGTCCACGGAAGGGCGGTGGTCGATCCTCTGGCATAGCACTCGTCAGCTTAGACTCAATGATACCAGTACCAGATAGGTCTATTACTGGACGGTTGATGCAGTAGATACCCGCCTCATAATCAGTGGAGATTTGTCCATCGCCTTCGGCTGTACCGTCCAACGAACAGGCGAGAGGCAGTGTGCTGTGGAAGAACGCTTGCGGAAACTCAAGACATAGATTGCTGGTGTTCAATCGTTGCGCTGCCTCGGTGATGATGACAGGCTCAAGCCTATCACCCCACCGGGTAGCTTCGTTACCTGTCCAATTGTCTTCCTTCGTTCCTTCCATCGCTGCAATAGCGTCAGCGAGTGCATCGTTCTGCGTCTTGTATCGAGAGAAGCCCATGATTGCGGGTAGTGTGGACGCAGTAGCGATATCGTCAGGGGTCAATTTACCGACCATTGTAGTTCTCCAGCATATTGCGAACGCCTGTGTCGTGCCATTTCTTTCCGAAGGCAGGTATTCCAGTTTCGTTCAAGGTTAAAGCGATAGCACGATAGCTTTCGCCATGAGAGCGCAGTTTCTGTGCAAGCGGCAACGCCTTTGCACAAATTTTCTGCATATTATTCTTGATCGTTGCCGCAGTTTCTTTTCCGCCACGATGGGGTGTAGGACAACCGAGCTTCACACCCTGTGCCTTTTTCTCAGCAAGTGCAGCTTTGGTGCGTCGGCTAATCTCTTCGCGTTCATGCTGCGCGAACACGGCACGAATACCAAACTCTAATGTACCCATACCCGGCATATCCGCAGCTTCAATTTCCACACCACTATCACGCAGCGTGAAGAGGAAGGATGCAGAACGAGATAACCTATCGAGCTTGGCGATTAGGATTGCAGCACCTTCACGCTTACAGTGCTCTAATGCTTTATCTAACTCTGGCCTGTTATCTTTCTTGCCGCTTTCAACTTCCGTATAGGTAGCAATCACTCGCTCCATATATCGTGCAGCCATTGTCTGCTGGGCATCTAAGCCAAGGCGAGACTTACCTTGCTTGTCTGTTGATACGCGAAGATACAGTACATACTTTTCATGTCTAAACATTGTTTATCCCCGTTGTACTTATGTGCTATCAGTGTTATATAACATTGAAAGCATAGTTCGCAATAGCAAACGGAAGAAAATTTTTATGAGCGAATACAAACCATGTATGTTGCGACTTAGAGTTGAGACGCATCATATGCTGCGCGATGCTGTAGAGAAGAGCGCGCACCGCAGCATGTCAGCACTGGCTGATGAAATAATTTACACTGCATTGGCGCGGGTGCTTCAGGAAGAAGAGAGCCGCACCAGCGTTGACCGAATGATTAGTGCAGCAAGACGTTGATTAACGGTAGGCAAAAAGGTGCAGCGTTTGAACGCCAGATTGCTGGGATGCTGTTCGATGAAATTGGAATAAAATTTCAAAGAGACATCGAGCAGTACAGGCAATCGCAACTCTGCGATCTGCGCCCTATTGATTGCGATGACTGGCCGTTTGCTATTGAGTGCAAGAGGTACGCCAGTGGCAATACTTATAAGCCAGAGTGGTGGGGTCAGACTTGCTTGGCTGCGTCACGCTCTAATCTAGAGCCAGCGTTAATCTATAAGTATGACCGCGCACCGATACGTTGCGTCGTGTCACTGCGAGCATTGGCAATGTCCGTCGGTAAAGACGTGAACATTGGATGGATTAAAACAGCAGAGCTAGACTTTGATACGTTCTGCTATGTAGCAAGAGAGTTAATGTGCGTCCAAGATACGAAAGACCAGCCGACTTAACCGTCGAGCGTCAGGTCCAAGCACAACTGGAGAGGAAAGGAATACAGCTACATAAGCTGCCCGTATCCTATCGCCTAGATTTTGCCATGTTTAAGAATGGCAAGCTCAAGGGCTGGGCAGAGATAAAAGCACGAAACAATAGCCGCGATCATTACCCAACGCTGATGATATCACTGGGTAAGGTCTTGGCTGCTAGGCAATTAGCAGACGTGAGCGGCACTCGCTCTATTCTGCTAGTGCAGTATCTCGACGGATTATTTTGGTGCGATTTCGCATCACCGTTTGAGGTACGGATTGGAGGTCGATACGACAGAGGAGACTCAGATGATGTCGAGCCTGTTGCTCACTTCCAAATCGAAGCGTTCACAATGGTGTGAGCGTAATTCAACGTAAGGAAAGAAAGAATGGCATTAGGTTTTGCAACGGAAGCTAAAGCGTCAGGTGATATCCTGCCTATCGTTAAGTGGGACGCTAAGTCCGGCGCGATGGTCAGAGTAGATCGTTACCAAGACGCAGGTGGTGCGTGGACACGCGACGAGAATGACATGGAGATTCCTGTCAAGTTCGTCGCTGACTTCGATAACATTGAAGTCGGTTGGTTGTCCTTCGCTGGAGGTGCGCCTGACTTCCATATGGTTAAGATTGGTGGCGAGATGCCAGCCCGTCCTAGCCCTGACCATAAGAACGCCTTCCGTTTACGCATCTATAATAAAGACCTTGGATTGCGTGAGTTCTCGCACTCAGCCAAGACCGTCTTGCGTAAGATGGATGAACTGCACAGTCAGTTTGAGGCAGAGCGTGGAGCCAACGAAGGTAAGGTTCCAGTGATTGCGATTACGTCGATTGAAAAGATATCCATCACAACTCCAGATGGATCGAAGTCTACCTATCGCGTTCCATCTTGGAAGATTGCATCTTGGGTTGATCGTCCCGAAGCAATGGATGGTGGATCGTCACCAGCGCCAGCACCAAAACCTCTGGTGCAGGAAGCAGCGGAGGAAGACGATTTATTTTGACAAACAAGGGCGGGTGGCAATAAGCTGCCCGCCCATTTTTCGTTAAGCACACGGGATTTAGCATGACTGAAAATATCGGAGCGTATATGCAACAGGTGGCTACCCACTACTGGGGTGAGCCAACTGCAAAACGAGGACACGAGTTACGATGGGGTACACACGGCAGTAAGTCCGTCGATGTACGCAAAGGCACATGGTACGATTTTGAAACGAACGGTGGCGAAGGTGGTGGAGTAATCGATCTTGTCAAACGAGAAGAAGGTGCAACGCTCGGTGGGATTGGATCAGTCCTGCAACGCAAGTTCGGTATCTCATCGCAACAAGTTGAGAAGCTACGTCCGAGAGAGTTTCTCAGCAAGGCCTATAATTACTACGACGATAATGGAGAACTACGGTATCAAGTTCTCAGGTTTGAGCCACGACGTTTCATCCAACGCCAACCAGCGGGTGAGAGTTGGGTCTATAATATGGACGGCATTGAACCGCTACCATACCGCCTGCCCGACATTATCAAGAATCCAGAAGCGCCAATCTTTATCGTCGAAGGCGAGAAGTGTGCGGATACATTAGCGCGACACGGCCTAGTCGCCACCACTTCACATGGTGGCGCAGGCAAGTGGCGGGATCCGCTGAATAAATTCTTTGAGGGTAGGCGCGTGATCGTGCTGCCCGACAATGATGAACCGGGTAAACGTCATGCGGATGTAGTGATCCAAAAGCTATGGGGTATAGCCGCTGAGATAAAGCGCGTTGAACTGCAAGGGCTACCACCAAAAGGTGATGTTGCGGATTGGTTCGCAATGGGTAGGGATTTGAGCGCGTTCAAACAGGCAGTGAAGGTCGCGCCGAAAATCGAGACAGCGCCGGAAATAATTTCACAGGAAATTGAGGACAAAAATTCCGAGCCTTCAGACTTTTCGCTGGAAAAAAATGATGAAACGCCTCTGGCGGGTGAGGGGCTTCAAGGCCCAAAATCGGATTTTCCCGATTTGTTCCCCATTTTAAGCCTCTCCGATCTGATGGCATTACCGCCTGTCGAGTGGGCAGTAGAAAACCTATTGACCCGGCAAGGGCTAGGTATCCTGTACGCTCCACCGGGCGTCGGAAAGACCTTCTTCGCGTTGGATTTGGCATTGAGCATAGCGCGAGGCGTTCCATTCCACGGGCTACCCACGACGCAAGGGCGGGTTCTATACATAGCGGGGGAAGGAGCAGCGGGATTAGGTAAGCGCGTGAAGGCCCTCAGATACGCGAGGGGATGGCGTGACGATGCTCCCCTATATATCCTACCCGCCTCAGTAGCCTTCGCTAATGATGGCGATATAGAGCGTTTATTGCGTACCATAGACGCAATAGGCGAAAACTTTTCTTTAGTTGTCGTGGATACGGTAGCGCGTGCATTATTAGGGCATGAAGAGAACAGCGCCGACTCTATGGGGCTATTCATTGCAGCGTGTGACGCGATCAAGAAGCATACGGGGGGCGCTCTGCTAGGCATCCACCACGCCGGGAAGGACTCGGCGCGCGGTATGAGGGGCAGTAGCGCGCTACTAGGCGGCTCAGATAGCGTCTTAAAACTATCGCAAGAATACGGCCTGCTAACGTGCGAAATTGAAAAACAAAAAGACGCGGAGCAAATTGAGCCGTTGCGTTTTCGTATGGTGCAACGCGCGCTTATAGGTGAAACGTCAATCGTGCTAGAGCGCGTCGAGGTAGAAGGCAAGGCCAAGGTTAGGCTCACGCCTTCGCAATACCACGCATTGCGGATTTTAACGAATACTATCATAGACTCTCAGGCTCAAAAGGTACTCTCGACAGTATGGCATGACGCCCACAAGCGCGATGCGCCCGACGAAACGGCTCAAGCGCGTTCTGCAGCGCGTAATGCACTACAAAAGCGCGGCCTTGTCGTGACAGATAAAGGCTTTGTATGGCCTACCCCGGAGGGGAAAGAGGCACAAAAAGAAGGGGGCTAATTGCCCCCTTTTAACTCTATTATCGTTTGGTTTAATTCGGGCGCTAGTGCTAACAATGCGAAGCACCCGGCGAAAAACGCCGCAATCGTTAGAAATTCGGCAATGATAATTAATGGGTTGCGTTTCATTATTCTAACTCCAGCATTGATAAGTAATTAAAGATTTCCTTGGATGGGTAGTTTCGGCGCGCTGCGAAAATGCTTTCGCCTGCCTCAAAGCATATGTGGGCGCGTCCTCTTATGTTTTCGTTTTCCCAATGATTAAAAATGGCCTCGCGCTCTTCATCTCTTTTATCTGACAGATGCTCTAGTGCCCATTTAATCCTATAGCGTAGCTCACCATAAGCAATGATGGCCGCTACTTCATTATCAGTAAACCCATCGTTCATAGGCTCGTGGTAATTAGAAAAGAATATTTCGCCTTGCGTGATATTGCAGTTATCACAAAGGGCGCGAGACTTTGCCGGGTAAATAACCCATTCGCTACCGTCGGCATATTCATGAATTTCGCGCTCTTCATCAGCGAGATTATGCTTAATGGCTAGCGCAATCTCCTCGGCGCAATCAATCGCATATTGGTTTAAGATATCATCATTAATCATGCTGCTAACTCCTCTTCTTCTTCTTTAGTCTCAGGAAAGATAAACTCAGACGCCTTCTTAGCGGCGCTGATAGCGGTAAAAATGGCCTTCTTATCGTCACGCAAGACTGATACCCAACTATTGAGATACTGTGCGTGGTCAGCGCGTGGCTCACTGTCAATCTCTAATCTTGCGCCAAGAAAGGCGGATGTAAATTCGGCGACTAGCTCCTCAAATGCGTAGGCTTTGGAGCCAAAGCGCTTGCCGAATTGACGATCTAGGCGTGACTTGTGGCCCGTCCAATGCCCCAACTCATGTAATAGAGTGCCATAGTACCCGGCCACGTTTTCGAATTGGCCAGCCAACGGCATTATGATAGTGTCATCATTGACTGAATAAAAGGCGCGGTCCCCTTGGATATGGTTAATTTTAGCGCCCGTCTCAGTAATCACGCGGTCGGCATTTGCGACACGCTCAATGTTATTAGTCACGATGGGCGGTAATTCATATTTGTAGCTATTGCCATCGGCGTCTCTTACTTGCTCGCCATTAAAGACGCGGTAATAGCGCAACAATGGTATGGTTTTCTTGTCGCCCGTCTCTTTATCTTCAGTGACGACGCGCTTCCAGAATACGACGATAGTTGATTTTTCGCCCTTTTGAACCGAATAGCCTTTCTCCTGCCATTGCTTGAAGCTAGCCCATGCAGGACATTGACGATGCGCTAGCATTAAAGGATTGACGCCCGAATAGATGCGGCCCGATACGACGTTAAAAGCGCGGACGCCCGAAGCGCGCCAAGGCTTAGACCAATCGGTCCCCTCGGTTTCCATTAACTCGATCAAGCGATCTGTGACATGTTGGTAGATATCAAATTTATCAGTCATGCGAGTTGCTCCTTATTTGTAGTGATGAGTTTCTAATTCTGGAATGTGCCAACCTTGCTTCTTAAGAGCCTCGCGGCCCCAAATGTGCATTTTCTCACGGTTGGTCATTCCAATCGAAGGGCAATAAGTATCGGCGCACTCTATGTGCATCGCTACAGTTCCCCTAGTTTTGCGGGTCATTAGTACATTTTCTCCCGCGTTAATGATACGCTGACAATGATTGCAACGATGGCGATGTTTACGCCGATCATGCTTGTATATAGCTTCCCAAGTAGCAGAAGGCGTTTTCATGTTTCCACCCATTAGAGTGCGGTATAGTTGCGAGTGATGCAGAATGAAAAACAGAGGCGGCCTATTTTGACGAACCGAAGGCCGCCGACACGGCGAGTTGAGAAGTTAAAAAGGTCACTCATGCCCACCATCCCCCATTGCTAAAAGTAACGGCAAGAGCGGCAAGGCCCATCATTAGAACACAAGCGCCAATTATTGCGGACATTGCGCCGCCGCATTCTTCGATATCGTAAGCAATCCAAAGTCCAATTTTCTTAATCATTGCTATTTCATCCCTGTATTAGTGTGCTATAACTGTTATATATAATGAGGATGCGATCTTGCGCAAGGGCAAACGGTAAAAAAAGTTTAGTGATCCGACACGGTAGTGAGGGGATCAAATGGCTAAGTCATTGAATAATAAGGGGATCAATAGCAGATCGGGGGTATATCGGGGGTAGTAATGTAAGGCCCGATCAGATCAATAGCATCACTCCCCCCTATAGGGGAGTGATACTGTTGATCCTACGATACGACGATCTATTGATGAGGGGAAAAGATGAAAACTGGAACTAGAAAACGAGTCACGAAAGCAGACCGATCATCAGTGCGTCGTGACTTCGGGCCGGGGGAGCGCGACGCCGAAAGAGTGCGGTCCGCACTACTTGAGCACGATAAAGTAGTGAGCGGATATGAATCGCGTTGGGGGATTGATCGCTTGCCCGATTTAGTGGGGCAGGAATTACGCGAGCGATTCGAACTGCAATGTGATCGGCTCAATAAAGCAATACGAGAATGTAACGCCGACGAAGTAGAGAAGCTCGTTCCTGTATCGTGCCGAGCTTATGCCGCGCTAGAAAAGGCAGCGATGGAAGCGGGGGCCAAGGAATTGACAGGAGAGGCTTTCGAGGCGGCAATTCCTAGCGGGGGCGTCTTATGTATTACGCGCTCAGACTATGAAGCAGTGAAGGTAGCCAAGGAACGCCCGGATGCGGTAGTGTGGAGCGTCGAGGAAGTGGCACGGGTTATTGATGCTTATGATGCGGCCAAGCTCATGTCGCTAGTTAAGGCGAAAATGCCGGATGCTATATTCAAGGGTATGGAAACTAAAGGCGGGAAGTTAGACGATGCAATCCCCTTCTGAGTTAGACAATATAGGAAAATGGCCGTGGAGCATTGTACCCACGCGCGCCTTCGGCGATAGCAGATTGAATGATGCTGATCGCAGGGTGCTAGGTGCATTGTGCGCTTTCGTGAATAGGGCGGGCGTTTGCTGGCCTGCATTGGACACGATGCAAGACATATCGGGTTACGCGACGAGAAAGAGCGTGTTTGACGCCATCCAACGATTGAAGCGCGCCGGGTATGTACGACAACTAAAACCCAAAGACTATCAAGAGACAAAGAGCGGATGGAAAACCAATCGCTACCAAGTCTTATGGCTAGGCAATGAACCCACGCCGACGTATGAAGATATAAACGCTGCAATACGATTGCAGGACGTAGCGTTAAAGGATGATAGCAACAAAGAGAAAGGGGGATTGGGGGAAGATAACGCCTCACTGTCTCTCGCTCACTCACTCGCTCACGCCTACGCTTCGACCGTTGAGCGAGTGCTAGGCCAGCCAAGGCGGCCAGAGAATGAGCTTGGAGCCGCCCGTCAGCTAGCAGCGCAAGGCGTGGACGTACCCGCAATAATAAAGGCAACAGAAGCGCAGTGTAGGGCCAGCCTAGCGCGTAGAGCGGGCGTCCCGGCCCTTGCTGATGTTGCCCGCGCATTGAACTAACGTACGTTTGCCCTCGCGCAATAATTAAAAAGGTATTGATCTGGCAGAAAACCGACCCTTTCCCCCCGCCCCCGGTCTGTATCGGTAGGGGGGGGGCAGCCCGCTTTTTCCCAAGATTTGACGAAATGACTAAAATTTTTTAAGCTCCCTTTCAGAAAGGGGAATACACATGCGAATTTACACAAACAATGAAATTGCCGCTCTTAAAAAGGTTTTGCGATATGATTTGCAAACGGGTAAATTTTTTTGGAAAAAAAGTTCAGGAAAAGCAAAAGCTGGCTCTGAAGCAGGTACAGTCGCATCTGGTTACTTTAAGCATATATTGTATCGTGGTCGCGGATATAGATGCCACCGTCTTGCTTACGCTTGGATTTATGGTGAGTTTGATGGTGATATTTTGCATATAGATGGCGATAGACAAAATAACGAGATATCTAATCTGAGCCTTATTCCGCGCTCCTCCTTAAAACCTAAAAGAAATTCTTTTTCTCCACGTCCGATCACTAAAGATATGATTGCTGAATTAAAAGAATATCTTTCTTATAACGCAAAATCGGGAGAGTTTCGTTATACTAAACGCCGTGGTCGCGCATCTTCTGGTGACATCGCAGGGCAGATAAAAGAAAGATATCGTCGTATTAAGTTTAAGGATGCATGGTGGCCTGCTCATCGCATTGCTTATGCGTGGCACAATGAAGGACTTATATCTGACCTTCATATAGATCATGTGAATGGTGACGGGTTAGATAATCGACTGTCAAATTTACGCCTTGCTACACCATCTCAAAACGCAATGAATACTAAGGTTGTTAGTTCAAATACTGGTATGAAAAACATTCATTATGATGAGCGTTTTAATAAATATAGAGTTCATCTTTGGTTGGATGGAAAGCAATATTTTAATTCATTTAGTTCTCTTGATAGAGCAAAAAATTGGGCATGTGAAATGCGAGAAAAGTTGCATGGAGATTTTGCAAATCCCGGAGGACGTTTCATTGTTTAGCTTGCAGCCCTGCCCCGAATGTTGCGGACTGAAATATCTTCGCTATGATGATTCGCCTGATTGCGCGAAAGAGCGGACGAACGTGCTTGCCATTTGTTATCTTTGCAACGGGCATGGGGAAGTATTTATGGAGGAGGACACACCCGATGAAGCGGGATGAAGTATTGGAGTTAGCGAAGGTTACGCTAGTAGATCGAGGCGCTGATTATGGCGATGCTCGTGTGAACTTTGATCGGATCGCAGTTATGTGGACTGTGATTATGGGTCAGAAGGTGACGAGGGCGCAGGTAGCCCAATGCATGATTTGTCTAAAGTTGTCACGTTTAGCTGAGACACCTAGCCATGAGGATTCGTGGCTGGATATCGTGGCGTATGCGGCTCTTGGTTCGGAGGTACACGAGTGACCGAAGATAAACTATCCGTTCGTGAAATACGCGCCGCTTTAGCTTCTCGTGACGAGGAGCGACGAGAAGCGGTTGTAAGTGAGCTTGAGGCGCTCGGCAGTAGCGAGATTACTGACGTGCTATCTTGGGACGAGTTAGGACGTGTGCAGGTTCTAGCCTCGGATAAACTGTCTCCACGCGCTCGTCGTGCCATTAAGAAGGTGAAGATTACGCCTAACGAGCATGGCAATACGATTGAAGTGGAGATGCACGATAAACTGTC
>Ga0208644_1002931_pt1 | contig 13393 bp, 22 predicted proteins | sample VirMetDEL_Nov_18_FD_184517 | JGI IMG/M metagenome (GOLD analysis project Ga0208644, IMG submission 184517) | Aqueous microbial communities from the Delaware River and Bay under freshwater to marine salinity gradient to study organic matter... | ecosystem: Environmental > Aquatic > Marine >... | reverse complement strand
AAACATAAAAGGCATGCAGCTCGAGGATCACATCCCGAACTGGGAGATATGTATGTCAGTGGTGTTTAACGATTGCATGATAGTTATGCACCGCTATCACAACGGAATTCACTCAAGCTACAACGATGTTTTAAAGAGCGGTAGCAATATCGTCACCGGGCATGATCATAAATTGAACGTACGTCCTTACACAGATTTCAGTGGGGTTCGATACGGTATTAAATCAGGAGTACTTTCCGATATATACTCACCCGTTTTTGCGTACATGGAAAGCAAACCGCGAGACTGGCAACCGGGATTCGTTTATATACACGTCGATGAGCAGGTCATCATTCCCTATTGTATGCCCGTGGTGTTGGACAAACGTTCGAGACACTATGGCAAGACGTTTCACGGTGGGAAATGGTATGGAAAGTGAGTATCCACTTGTGATAGTCCACTGGGAAGATCACACCTCAAGTTGTCACTGGATGACAAAAGAGGAATATATAAACTCAGACACCTGCGTCGCTGTTACAATCGGATGGAAGGTTTTCGAAGATGACAGAAAGGTGATCATCCATTCTAGCTACGTCGAAAACGGCACCAGCCTGTTTACCGTTTCCGGAAATGAATCGGTCATTGTGAAAGACGCGATTATCGAAGAATACCAGCTCGATTTTGTTGATTCATAGCTGCAACAATCTTGTAATCAGATAATTAAACAATGAAAAAAGAACAAAACCGGACAGCAACCCAGTAATAAAGCCGCAGATAATGTAATCTAGTGGGGTTTTTTTATTCATTTTTTTATTCATTGTTTTCTCCATAATTAGACTAAAGAATCATCCCCGCATTTAATCCAATCTTCCCCAGTCCACCTATACTTGAAATTGTGTCTGCCTATTTTTTTCCAAGAACCGCGTTCCCAGAACGCATCCGGGTGCGGCTTAACTCCGTGAAGATTGTATTGTACTTCCCGAGACCTTTCGGTGCATTTACAGCAGGTGGTGTATTGACCGTCTACTGGAACCCATTCATCGCAATCTCTAAACCCAGAGCATGCCCGGTGCAGAACATTGTCGATGACCCTGTAATTTTTAAGTTTAATTTTTCTCTTCTTTTTAGAAAGTCTTTTTTTATTGATATCTTTTAAAATTTGTCTGGTTGAAATAGTTGGGCACATAAAGTCACTTGTACTCTTCTCGTAATTTAAAAGCATTTGTGTTTTTTAACCTCACAAAACGATGGTCGTTTTCAATGGGAACATAAGGCTTATCAAATAAACCCGAACCAAAATAACCCACAGAAAGAGAAATAAAAACTACTATTGTGCCTATAAGTAAATTTTTAACAAACATTTGTTTCCGCCATTTCCAAATAACTTTACCACCTTTCTTAGCTTTTTTTTCAATTTCTATCGGTTACTGAGACCCATAGCAAAGATGGTTATGCACGAAGCTGATATCCAATATCCCGCCCATAAATAGTCCTTGGTTATAAAAATCTGGTATAAAAAATTGCTTATATACAAGCTGATTATTACATAAGTAAAAACCTGTTTGCTGCTAAATACCAAATTTATTATATCCACGTTTTTTCCTTATTTTGTAAAAAGCAGGACAGCAACTCCAGCCAAAAGAGCGCCTATTATTGCCTGAACAATAAAGTAACTTTTGTTGGACTGTTCTTCTGAATCGAAATCGATAAGGTCATTTTCGCCTTCAGCCAACCTCGCCGAATCATCTAAGCGCAATCGTTCTTTTTCAAAAGAAGCCATGAGCCCCAGTTCGAGTTTCTTAGCCAGTTCTTTGTCGACTTTGGCGCAAGCGGCTTTGATGTCTTTGACCGACAGCTTCATCCATTTGGGGTCGTTGCCTTTTAGCAGCCATCCCATGACTTCGCCGCGATCCCACTTGTTAATTGTTCCCCGCCCACGTGTTAAGTTTGACTTGACTTTTTTAGGCTTTGGAAATCTGCTGAGTTTCATTCTTCGGTAAATGGTTTGCTCTGAAACCTTCGTGATTGTGCAAACTTCTTTGATTGTCAACGTATCTTTCACTGGTTATCTCCCTTTACATTTTTATCATCTGTTGATGATATGGGAGCTTATGCGATGATGTCAACAACTTTAATGTATTTGGTCGTTAGAAAGGTGGGTGATTACTTCCGTATCCATATGGATAGTCGCGTTAGAAATGCAGCAAGACAGCATTTCCATGGCGGTTTCGTTATCTGGCGAGACCGCGATTAGATAGGTTAAAAGTTGAGTTAGTGCGCCGCCAAGAGCTGGGCATACGCCCAGCCCCATAGCATCAAAATCTTCCAGAAGTTGTTGCACACCGTCTGCCGCCGCCAGAAAGTCTTCTTTCGATCTGTCATCCTCTAAGAATTCGTTGCCACGCTTTTTCAAGTTCACGTACCTTCAATTTTTTTTCTTCCGGTTTCAGGGTAGCATCATTTTCTACGGCGGTCATTTGTTCATTCATGGCGCCATCGACCTTGGATACAGCCCAGCTCCAGTCGATTTCTCCTACGCGCTTTTCGGCTTCCATGTATCCACCTCCGCATACCATTTACCAGTTTTACTTTCACAAACTTGAATGTTAATCCACTCTTCAGTTTGACCCGTGAGCCACGCGGCAAGTTCTTCGCGCTTGATGCTAAGATTACATTTTATCCAATCTGGCGCCGTGTCGCGTGGTTTTTTAGCCATAAGGCCGTCTACGAATTGTTTTTTATTTTTTTCGATCACAAGTATTCTCCTAAATATTCCCCCCAGAAAAAGCGCCCCCAGTCGGGGGCAACCGATTTGGGGGCTAATGTAGGCGTGTACGAGTGCATACAGCCCACCTATCTACGGAGTGCAGCGGATGCTGCGAGAACAAATATACTACTACCGTATGCGATTTGCAATAGTTAATCGCATATACATGCTTAGTTATATATCACTAGTGCTGAAGGGAAAGGCGCACTGCTAGGAGCGCCCTTAAATTTAAGTCTACCACGAACAAAAACTACGGCTCCTTTAGCAGCGTAGTCATGCCACCACGCGGTGTCTGTTCTGGCGGGTACAAGACATACAACACGTGTACCCCGTAGGCTTTCGTTGTAGGCTTTTTTCATCCACGCCTTGATTTCTCTACCGTAAGGGGGATTCATCCAACATATGCCGGACCAGTCCTGCTTTAACCCGTCCGTTTCCTTGGTGAAAAACTTATTGCATTTTTTATTTTCGTCGGTAGCACATACATCAAGCGTAAACGGTCCATACAATCTGCTAACTTCAGAGAAAAAATCATCCGGTGTTTCCCATTCGACAGAGTTGCTGCTCATTATTCCTTTATTTATTTTCGTCATATTATTCCTTTATTTATTTTTGTCATTATTCGTAAGGATATTCAGCCTCTGGCATCTTATCGCGTATTTCGAGTTTACAGGCTTGGCAACGACGTATGAGACTTTCTTCAGTCTTTTCAATAACTTGCAGCTCTTGCGAGCATCTTGGGCAGCAGTTTTTCATAAGACAGTTATGAATTTCATCAGGCTCTTCAATCCTCAGGTTTTTCATCCAAAGCTCCCGAATCACTCTTATCTCGGTACCAATCGAAAACAACACGGAGTTGTCCTCCGATAGTGCGGCCTTGGTGTTTTGACATTTCTCTTATTTCTTCGTACACCTCTCGCGGCACGAGTATGCTTTTCCATCTGGTTGTGTCCATTAATCTCTCCAATGTTATTTCAGGGCAATCATGTCTGTGATATTATAGAAGAATATACGAGAAATCAAGAAGAACCCCGCCGGAACGGGGTTCAGGTGGTAATAGCCACGAACGTGACTACCAATAACTTATTTAGCTTCTCCCCATGAAACACCGATTTCAATGTCGCACTTTGAAGGTACTTCGAGGGGAACAGCTTGAGTCATGATCTTAGCAATTTGATGTGCTTCGTCAACAGTCTTAACGGACATAGCGATTTCGTCATGAATTTGCAGAAGAGGGAGACGACCGGTATTGTAGATGTCGACCATGGCTTTCTTGGTCATGTCCGCAGCGGATGCTTGGATTAACCGGTTCAACGCCTTATATGTGAACGCTCTCTTCAGTCTGGCGGTAGGACCATAGGCATCTATTGCTTCCTTATATGGCAGCGCCTTGTTCATCTCAAAGGTGTCGGGCTCCCACAAGTCGAAGCGGCACTTTCTGCCAAGCAGCGAGCGCAGTGTGCCTTGGGACGATTTCTCGTTCAGACGGTTTGTGACACCAGTCATAAGTCCCTTCACGAACGGAACCCGGTCGTGGTATTGCTTGATGATAGCTTTGGCTTCTTCAACGGTTATGTCGAGCTGTTCTGACAATTTATTGACGCCCATGCCATACATCATTCCAAGGTTGATCGTCTTCGCTTGCTTACGAGGAATACCCGCCATTTCTGCCACCATGTCGTGGAAGTCAGTGCTTGGATCGTTGTTGTATGCTTCAACGAACCCTGCTGCTCCTTCCAGCGGTAATCCTCGCGTTTTACCGTATACATGTGCATAATGTACCAAGATTCGCGGTTCTTGTTGCGAGAAGTCAATGGCTGCCCATTGTTCGCCTTCTTCCGGCAAGAACAGACTACGAATCATTGGACCTAGCTCAGGATCGCGGGCCGGGATTTGCTGTAAATTTGGATTGGACATGGAAATGCGTCCCGAAACTGTACCCCCATCATCGGAGCGGATTTGATTAATATGAGCGTGAATTCTATTATCAGCGTTGCAGTGCTTCATGATGCTGTTGATGAAAGTCCCGGATGTCTTATTCAAGTTCCGCGCCTCGACAATGAGCTGTGCGAGCGGATGTGGATGCTCTTGCAGGAAAAGTTTAGTGAAGCTAGGTGCGCCTTTTTCTGTCTTTGGGTATGCGACGCCGACTTTGTCGAACGCTTTCGCCAGCGATTGCGCAGCCCAAATTTCAACGTCTGCGCCAGCGACGTTCTTAATCTTCTTAATGACTTCCCTTTCTCTCTTGAGCAAACCATCCCTCGTTCGCTCTACCCTGTCGACGTCGACACGGACGCCTCGCATGGTCATGTCAACGAGACATGGGAGGAGATCAAGTTCGAGATTCGCGATAGGCCAAAGTTCTTCTTGGCTAAGTTGAACGGAGAAATAATTCCAGAGTTCGAGGGTCAGTTCGGCGTCAGCTTCAGCGTAGGGTCCGACATACATGGCGGGCATCTTCCACATTTCAGCTTTCGGGTCGATACCGAATTCACGAGCGGCCTCGACTAGCGCTTTCTCCGACTTGGTCTTGTTGAGCAAGTCGTAGGCAAGTGCGTTCAAGCTGTAGCTGAACCGGTTTTCATCGAGCAACGAAGCTACCACCATCGTATCGACGATTCGTCCTTTGACCTCAAATCCAGACGCTCTGATCCAGCCCAAGTCATACTGTGCGTTGTGCATGATCTTGTCAGCAGGACACTCGAAGACTTTCTTCAGCCACCGCCCGACAATCTTTTCGTCTAAGTTACCGCCGCCGAGGTGTTTGACTGGCAGGTAACCTGACCAGCCATCAACGGCAACCGCATAACCGACTATGTAGCCATCATTAGTTGGCCAGCCGGGACCGTTTTGCTTGAGGTTCGGGTCTTTTGTTTCAACGTCGATTGCTATTTTCTTCGCCGACGTGATATCCGGTAATTCTATGGGCGGAACCCATTCATTTTTTTGGGCAAACATTGCCATCTGTAAGCTAGACATTTTTAACCCCTTGGTCGTCAGGAATCGGGTAATATACAAGGACCGAGCTTTTGCATTCCGGGCACGATAAATTAGTCACTATGTAGGTCGTTCCTTCCTCGCCTTCTTCGTAATCATCGCCGCCCCAGATTAGGTCATTGTTGCAGTGCCAACAGTTCATAAGTCATAACTCCTCGATAAGTCTTCTGCGTCGATTGCTATTTTCTTCGCCGACGTGATGTCCGGTAATTCTATAAGCTGAACCAATTCACTTTTTTGGGCGAACATTGCCATCTGTAAATTTGCCATTTCGTGCGTCCTCTATTACTTGTTCCGGGGTCCGCGCATCGAGAAACACAAACTCTGCACCTAATGCTGCGTATCCTATCTTATCTACCCACGAATCAAACTTGTCGATATTCGTAAGAAGTCTGCTTGTTTTTAACCAGTCCATCATCAGAGCGACGTGGGCCGGGGTTAGATAACCGTGCGTCTTGAGAGCTTCGCGCATGATAACGTTCCATCCCTCTGCGATACGGATATGGTTGTCGTAAGCATCACCATAGTCTTTTGCGCGGTCGCCGTTTATCAGCTCTTTCGCGGCATGGATCGTTTCGTTACGACGCATCGAAAATCTCCACTTCTGCTTCGGTTTGAATCCATACACGTGCGCCGCACGATAATGGTTTTTCTGGGCTATACATGACAAAGCTCGGACCATTAATCTGAACAAAGTCACCTTTAGCATTTCCTCTTGAATGCTTAACAGTCATTACCGGTTTACGATCATCCGGGTTTTTGTTGTTATGCTTGATGTTGTGTTGGTTAATATGGATACGTTTAACAATCCCTTCTCTCAAGATCACAGTTCGTAACTCCTCGATAAGTCTTCTGCGTCGACGATGTACAAGTTTTGCTTGGTCCGCGTGACGCCAACATAAAACACACGGTGCATGTCATCTGGGTTAATCCGCATTTCTTCGTCTGCCGCAGGACTGAGGTCCGTGAACAACACGACGTTATCTGCTTCCCCACCTTTTGATCCGTGGATCGTGGACGCTGTGATGCGGGGAATGCCATTGAACTTTTCACCACGGCGTAATAACGCTGTGATGTAAGCCCGATCTGTTTCTGGTAACTTATCCATCGCTTCTGACCAAATCATATCATAAGTCGCAAGCAAGCCGTGGTTTTCTTTAAGATTTTTCATGTTCACAAGATCGTTATCTTGCACACCCGGAAGCTTTTTGAAACCTCTTGTGATGCGATTGCCGAGAGACATGAAGCTGTAAATCTTGCGAGCGACTTCACCGGAAATTTCTTTTCCTTTGCGCAACTGCTCCCACCCATTTACTGCGTCAGAAATCTTTTCGCTGATAGACCGGTGGCCTCGGTAGGTGAACAAATAACCGCTTGATTTCAAGTCGTTAGCCACGGGCTGTAGCTGGTAGCCTGCCTGCGATAGGATGAGCCAAGATCCTTGCGTCATGTCGAGCGCACTGATAGTGTTCACTCGCGTCACGTTGCCGAGTTCCTCTCTGGGTTCATACCTCTTCGGAAATCTTCTGGCGATGCGACGCACGACATTTTCCGCTACTTCATGTACCTGCCGGGGAATACGGTAAGACTGCGACAGCGTCTCCGATCCGCCCGGTAAGTTGATGAACTGGTCCACATCCGCGCCAGCCCACCGATAAATAGCTTGGTCATCGTCGCCTGCGGCGTACATACGCTGCGAATGACTGTCCAAGATATGGGCGATGTCCCACTGTAGGGCGCTCAAATCCTGCGCTTCGTCTAAAAAGCAAAGCTCAAAGTCGGGGCAATACTTATCAGACTGACGGACAAACTCTGTCAGCATATCTGTAAAGTCATACAAGCCCATCTTTTCTTTGTACTCACGCAAACATTTGTCGACATAGTTAACCGTGTTCCAATCCGGTTCAATGTTGCTGTGGTTATATTGGTCCCGCAGAGACACCTTACGCATACGCGCTAAGTTAATCAGACCAAGAATAGGATCACTAGCTGCGGTAGTTGTTATGTCCTCAAATTGGTCGTGGTTTGCGCCAACTAGACTCACCCCGATAGCATTCCCCAGCTCCTTGTAATGCACCGGCTGCATCACTTGTTCTGGCCTAATATCTGTGGAGGTTAGCGCCAGCGAATGCAGTGTTCTAAAAAAGATGAGGTCTTTCTTAGGATCAAGCCCAAATCGCGCCGCAGCGCGTTCCTTGGCCTCATTAGCGGCTTTACGAGTAAAGGCTAGGAAAGCAATGCGATTGGGGTGTATACCCGCTTCTAGGGCATCGTCGACCATGTTTAGCAGGGTAGTGGTTTTGCCTGTTCCGGGCGGTCCAAATATCCTAAACATTCTCCGCCTCTATTTCTCGCACTATCTGTCGAATACGCTCACGGGTGAGGTTATAGCGGAGACCGATACCTGAAAATGTCATGCGCTGATTAGCCCAGAGATTATAAATTTCTTGGTTGCGCTCTGAAAAACGTTTCTTTTTCTTCAAAATGCCGACCCTTTTGCACCAGAAACAAATTGCGGAGGATTAATATCAACGTCTGCCACATCGAATGATGGTATCTGCCAAACGCGCACTGCTCTACCCTTAATTTTCAAAACCACGCTTTCTCCGTTAATATCTCGCAATCGCTGGGCGATTTTATGTGATTTATATTCAAAAAACTTATTTTTACGCAGAAAAGCTTCAAAGTCTTTAAGGCGGAAATAAGTTAGGCCCCGCTCTTCATCTGTCCATGGGCGGCGGAGAAGGATTTCTTCTTTGTCCTGCGCTTGCTGTAGATGGCGGCAGAACTCTTCCAAGTAATCATAGAACTGACCGCTGATACTAGCGTCTTGTGCCACTTCGATGATCGCGCTTTCGTTGTCCCGCATTTCCGTGAGCAACGTGCTTATCCGACTTTCCCACTGCGGTTTGGCGACCGAACGTGGCATAAAGTTAAGCTGCTCCATGCAAGCCCGCTGGAAGGTCATTTGGTTCATCAGGGCTTCTGTGTCTAGCTCCAAAGGCTCGCCGTTGACGTCCATAAACCACACAGGTGGTGTCGAATTGTATTTGCGTAGGTTGGCTATAGTGGCACCAGATACCGCAGCCCCAACGCCGTGCTGCCTCGTGCGGCATAGCTCTTTGTTACAATAGGCGTTGATCGGAGCGTCAGTGCATTTGTAAGCATAATCTTTACGCTGTACCTGCTTGGCAACTATGTTGACCTCCGGCAATGGCAATGGTGGAGATAAGTACTCCATGTTGTAACGTAGTATTTCGGATTCCCAACTATCAGGATATGCTTTTCGTAAATATACCCCGATGTTGAATAGCCCATTATTTCTTCCCCCTTCGCTGATTCCCATCTTACAAAGTATCTGCAAACAGGGCGGACCGTCCTGAAGTAGTTCGGTTTCACCGCTGCCTACTACTTGAAGCTTAAAAACTTCTTCTGGGGTTTGGGCATGTTTATCGTACAGCTCAAAAAATTCTTCGAGCGTTGCGGAAGTACCGTCATCTAAGAATGCGTAACGTAAGCCGTTTTCATGATCGTAATACGGCAGGTTAAGAAAGTTACCAACGTCGCCGCGGTCCAAGTGCAGCTTGACCTGCTTTGGGAATATTTCGCTCTCTCCATAACCGAGGGCCGCTGACATATGTTGCAGAGCCTTCTGCATGTCCCTTGCTTCAACCCACTCTTTGGAAAACAGAAAGCAGTGTGCGCCGCCAGACTTGGAACGGCAGACGACAAGCGGCAGCTTCAGCCGCCTAATTTTTTCAATCAACAGTTTGTGATCGAGCGGATACTGATCGATGTCGATACAGCCCCACTTGCAACAGTTATCTTCGTTGATTGGAATGATGCCAAGACCATTCCCTTTGCCGGACAGGTGATTTTCCCAAAGCTTTTTGGTCCGAGGTTCGCGTAATACGCCTGCCTTTCCCTTGGCTTTGCCGTTGGCTCCTGTATTTTCTATTTTGAAGTAACCATAAGCTTCCTTCAGTCCATCAAATATGGACGCAAATTTCTCTAGCTCTAGCATTTTTGCCCCTTAAAAAACGCCGAGGCGGCTTGCCCGCCCCGGCGCAAGCTTATTTAAAACGGCACGTCGACGCTTGTCGTATCGTCATCCGTGTGCTTGACAACTACATCTCCCGACGAGATGCTATCTGCAAAAGCTTTAGCGCGTGAGTACAGTGACGCGTCCGAAATTGGACCCTCCAGCGACATCTCCCAACCGTGCCAAGAACCTTTGGAGTTTTCTTCACCAATAGTCTTAAGATTGTAGATGTGCGAAAAGCGAGGCGGAGTGAAGGGACCGTTCTTCCCCTGCATTTGGCGAGACGCCATCATAGAGTTCCATTTACGTGACTTCTTGAGCTGCGTAGATTTCATAGCAATCAACGCGGTTTCCGACGACCCCTCCTCTTTGAGTAAGATCACGAAGTGTTGGTGCGTTTCCTCTATATATTCACCGCTGCCATCAGCAACATAGTCCTTGTTGTCTTCAGAAGATCTTTCCGTCTTAGGACGCTCGTCCTGCGGCTCGTAAATTGCCACAGGCGCACCGGTTCCGCTGCCACGCGGTGCCCACTGGATAAATCGACGCTGGTAAGCACAAGGGATGACACGAATTCCGTCCTTACCTTTGTAAACTTCACCCGTGACGGTGTTGTAAATGTCGCCCTTACGAGCCTGCTCGTTTTCATCCAAGACGGGGTCGTTACCTGAAAGCACCTTCAAAAAAGGAAGAGCCATGTCCTCCTGACCCATGTTTTCCATACCACGTCCTGCATCTGCTTCAAACATTGATGCATCAAACTCTGCGATTTCCGACTTCTTTTTTGCTGCTATTGCTTTATTTGTCATATTATTTACCTCTCTTGATAACTGCACGTTGGCCAACCCATGCTCCGAAAAGCTCCATTGGAAATGCTTCCCCTTCTTCCACGCGTTCTTTGATAAAGGCGCGTAGCGTCTGCGGATGGATTTCTGTCTTTTGCTCTGGAACATAGCCTTGTTGCTGCGCGAATGCAGCGAATGCACTTGCCTGATCGTCCTCTCCCCGACCGAACTGGCAGAGGACAGTATTTTTGATAATGTCATCGTAACCATGTTCACGTAGCCATTCATAGGCTTGAGGACGGTTGTCTACGAGGATTGAAGCCCCGTAAGTTTGCTTAACCTCGACGGTACTGCCATCGTCAAGGCTAAACTTCGAAATGCCTATTTCTGCAAGCATAGCTGGCATCTCTTCGTCTGTGAGCTTCAGAAGAGTTTTTTTCTGTTCCTTGAGGCTATCCTCAAGTTGTGCGATACTTTCTTCTTGGTCTCGAATTTGTCGGGCTAAAGCTGCGACTGATGTTAGCCCCTGCTGGTCTACTTTTTCGACAGACGAAGCTAGGGTCTCTTCAAAGTCTTGCTCCATCAAATTTGTCAGGTCATTACTCATTTTTTTCTCCTTCGTTTTCGTTGTTAAAGGCTCTGTTTGAGCCTTGACAAAAACACATAATATCTTATATCATCAACTTGTCAATGAATTTTTTTTCAAGGTAAAAAAAATGACCTATGAGTTCAAAACACAGCCTTACGACCACCAGCGCAAAGCGCTTAAAGACTCGTGGAGCGCGGATTTTTATGCGCTGTTTATGGAGATGGGTACCGGTAAGTCTAAAGTCACAGTCGACAACCTCGGAATACTATTCGAGATGGAAAAGATCAGGGCAGCACTTATTGTGGCGCCAAAAGGTGTGTACGACAACTGGCTACAAGTGGAAATTCCAACCCATTTACCAGACCGCATTAAACGCCGCGTGATGCGATGGACGCCAAAGAAGACGCAAGCCTATGAGACTGAGCTGAAAGATTTTATCTTGGACGATAAAGATAATCTAAAAATCTTTGTGATGAACATCGAAGCATTTTCGACGCCGCGTGGGTTTGAAGCCGCGCAAGCTTTCTTGAACCAGAACCCTGAAAACATGGTGGTCGTGGACGAAAGCACGACGATCAAGAACCGTAAAGCGCAGCGCACCAAAAACATCATAAAACTTCGTGAAATGTCGAAGTATAGACGAATTCTGACAGGCTCTCCTATTACAAAAAGCCCCATGGATTTGTTCTCGCAGTGTGACCTTCTAGAAGAGAAGTGCCTCGGTTTCAATAGTTATTTTGCTTACCAGTCTCGCTACGCTAACGTGCAAAGGCGAACCATGGGCCACCGCAGCTTCCAGCAGATCGTCGGATATCGCCGTTTAGATGAGCTGTCAGAAAAGCTAGATAAGTTCAGCAACAGGGTGTTAAAGAAGGACTGTCTGGACCTGCCGGAGAAGGTTTACATCCGTCGCAATGTTGAGCTGACGCCCGATCAAGAGCGCGTCTATAACCAAATGAAAAAGCTGGCGCTGGCCAAGCTGGAGACTGGCGAGCTGTCGACGACCGCTAGTGTTTTGACGCAAATTATGCGTCTACAGCAGATTTGCTGCGGTCATTTCCAGCCGGATGATGATGACATTCGTGACATTAAAAACAATCGCCTTGCTACCTTAATGGAAGTTGTCGAAGAAACCCAAGGCAAAGTCATCATCTGGGCAACATACACCCACGACATATTAAAGATACAAGCAGCTTTAGCACGAGAGTACGGTGAAGACAGTGTAGCTAACTACTACGGAGCAACTCCGCAGGATGAGCGCCAGCAGATTGTCACGCGGTTCCAAAACGCCTCCGACCCGCTACGATTCTTTGTCGGGCAGCCAAAAACAGGTGGCTACGGCATTACGCTGACGGCAGCTAATACCGTAATTTATTACTCGAACAGTTACGATTTGGAAATCAGATTGCAGTCTGAGGACCGAGCGCACCGCATTGGTCAGACCAACAAGGTTACTTACATTGATTTGGTAACCCCAGACACTATCGACGAACGCATTTTAGCTGCGCTACGCAACAAGATTGACATCGCTGGGGAAGTGCTTGGCGAAGATGCCAAGGATTGGCTTACTTAGGCGTTTCCTTTTTTTCTTGGTCGTACAAAGCCTCAAGCGTCCCAAGCCGAATAGTTAACCCATGAACACGATCTTGCATTTGGCGAAGCTCTTGTATGTTCCTGTCTGCCGCCTCAAGCAACATGTCTTGTCGAGCATCTGCGGGTAGCGAACCAAGCTCCCCTCTAGGCCATTTGATACGAAACTCGGTGTTTGAGTTTACTTCAACCGCTTGCATTTCCATCCTGTGTTCAAGTGTCGTGAGCCGTGATTCGACTGTAAAGTACGCCATGGTAGCCACAGCCGTCAAAGATATCATCCCAATTAAGTTCTTTAGGGGGATAGTTAGGTTGGTGTCTTCTGATACTCTTGCCATAGCATTGAATTAATACTTAAAACGCCGCAGGCAGAGAGGCTATTCCCCCGTATTCTGAAAATATACCCATTACGCCTGCCCCATCAAACTAGCGATACCCATTAATTCCCTGTCTTCAGGGAATAATGCAGCAAACCTAGCCCTATCAACCGTTCCTGAAAGGGTTGAAGGTGGTGACTGGGGAGTCGCAGAAGCGAATTGAGTCGGGCTAGGCGCAGCACCACTGCCCTGAGTGGGAAGTTGGGCAGGCGGTACGAGTGCCCCTTGCTGGTTAGCAGGAGGCAGTGTTGGTTGTCTAACGGGTGG
>Ga0208644_1002930_pt1 | contig 13394 bp, 7 predicted proteins | sample VirMetDEL_Nov_18_FD_184517 | JGI IMG/M metagenome (GOLD analysis project Ga0208644, IMG submission 184517) | Aqueous microbial communities from the Delaware River and Bay under freshwater to marine salinity gradient to study organic matter... | ecosystem: Environmental > Aquatic > Marine >... | reverse complement strand
TTGGATAGATTTTGTAGAAAAGCTGCGTGAGATTTCACCGAATACTCGTGTTCAGGTTATTGCTCCTGCGCCGGAAGTTCACGTGTATGACGTGAATGCATTGCAAGAAGAATTTTGGCCGGTGTGGGGACAGATACGGAAAGAAATTGATCGAAAGGTTGCGAATCGTCCGATGACGAACAGCGTTAAGAAGCGCAACTGTGAGGCGATCAACAAGCGGCTGACTGCAGAGTTGCTGCTGGCTGTTGCACAGACTTATGACGATGATGTATCGCTTGGTGGTGTCGAAGCGTCTGTGTTTATTCCTGCTGGGTACACGCTAAACTATGTAACTGATGGAGCGCATCGCACATTCATCATTGCAGTCACGCGTGACGGCGGTAAAACTTGGGAATTGGTCTTCATTGAGTCGCAATTGTATTATGAAAACTACAAAATCACATCTTTGGCTGATGCTGTTGCTGGCGGCGTCACTGTCGTTGAGTGTTGGCTGTAAGACCACCGACAATACGTTGAACCTTCCAGTTCCTCCTCCTGCGCGCTAATATGAGCGACATGAACATAACAGATTGGTTGACGTTTCGGCCAGCAGGCGTGGCTCGAAAGGCCCGCGCGTACATTGATCTGCCAGCTTTCTCGTACACGGCACAGGGTACGGCTGGTGATGCAAGTGTGATCGTCGCGCAGTACAACTTTTCTGCTAGTTCAGACTTTTATCTAGCGACTCGTCCAGCAAAACCGGCGGGTGTGACCTACGGATTGTGCATTCGCTGGCGTGTTGGTGATACTGTGTATCGCTACAAGTTGTGGGAAGATGAAGATTTCAATCTGACAGATGTTGTGCAGTTGTACAATCGACAGCGTGTGCGTGCGAATTTCGTGCTGGAGATCTGGAATTTTCCAGGAACAGCGAGCACGCAAGGCAGCACGATTCGCATGATCACTAGTGTGCGTGCAATGCCGACTGATCTGCGAACGGTTGCGGACTATGCGCTGGCGGTGGGTGCAGAATACATTGATGCTGGCATCAGTTTGGGTTTCACGCTGCCGAGTGGAGCTACACATAGATGGTCTGAATGGCAAGGATCATCTGCCGGAAACGTGGATAGCATTTCTGGTGTTGTGCTGACGGAGGTTGGAACAGATGCTACACCTGTCCAGTACGGTGCAGCTGATGCAGATTTGCTGAAAGGCTTTGTTAGGTTCCCGACTGCTGCAGCTGGTGTTGATCGCAATTACTTGCGAGCGAATCCAAATCTGACTGTCAACGAATTTACCGCATACTGCGTGATGCGGATGTCTGATTACACAAAGATGGGCGGCTTTTGTTGGGCGTTGTCAACTGCGTATGGCACTTTGAGTTTTATTCGGTTACAGGCTAATTCACAGTCGACTAGCGGTATACTTGCCGCAAGTCCTCACATTACGCTTCAATATAATCTTGGCGATAACACCCCACACATATATCGCATCGCAAGGTCTGGAACAATAATGCATTATTCGATTGACGATGGTGCTGATATTGAAGTTTCAGACGGTCTAGCAACGACTGTTCAGAATCTAAGGATCGAGATTGGATCACTGATTGGTGTTTATGATCACTGTGATATGGACATCGCTGAGGTCTTGCTGTTTAACGGTTCTTACTTTGCGTCTGGTGGTGACAACGACGTTCAAGCAAGAAACTTCTTGATGAACAAGCACTTTGGCACTGGTATAGCATCTTTCAATATTCCCGCATCTTTCAACGCAGGTTCAGCATGGTTAGACAACAGCCCTCTATGAAAAAGAAACTCCTACTCACATTCGCCGCCGCTTACGCCTTGACGTACGCTGCGCTCACGGCCGCAGACCCTGATCTCGTGAAGGGTGTGGACTTCACGGGTTCGAGCAGTGTTACTGCGGCAAGGCTCAATCAGCTCGTGGACAACGCATACGTTGGTCCGTATCGTGGTTTGATTATCTACACGAACTCGGCACCGAGTGTTTCGACCATCGCGAAATATGCGCGATACTTGTGGCTTGATTCGAGCGTGATGCCGCCAACGCCGAAAGTTTGGAACACCAACAGTGGTGGCTTCTGGACCAACGTGACTGCGATCGCGACAATCGCTGATTATAGCGTCACAACCAGCAAGATCGCTACGAATGCAGTCACGACTGTTACGATCGCTGACGCGAACGTGACTGGTGCGAAGATTCTCGACGGTACGATCTCCGGTGCGAAGATTGCGACTGGTACGATCACCACCACGAACATCACTGACGGCACGATCACTGGGACTGACATTGCTTCTGGCACAATCGCCAGTGGTAACATCCAAGCGGCGGCTATCACCGCGAGTTTGCTGGCCGCCAACAGTGTCGGAACGTCTAACTTGCAAAGTGGGTTTGCGCTTCAAGGCACTAACATCGCAGCCGGTACGATTGTTAGCAGCAATCTAGCAACTGGTGCTGTGACGCCAACAAATGTTGCGGCATCTCCGGCGGCTATGCAACTGCCTCGTGTTAATGCTGCTGGCACTGGCTTTGAGTGGGTGAATGGTGGTTTGCTGCAATACGCTCAAACTAACACTACGGCTACTAGTGACTTTAGTACCACAATTACGGTTGGCACAGGAGCTTTGACTACGTCTAGCGGTTCGCAGTTGTTTTCACTGTCGTTCACTCCAAAGAGCGCATCTAGCAGGCTGAAAATTACGGTTGCTCACGTTGGTTACGCCAGCACAATTATGAACGTCACGACTACAGTGTTCTCTGATTCTACTTGCTTGATTTCTGACGTTCGATACACTGGCAATAACAACGTCGATGGCTTTAAAACTGTCGTTACTGCAGCCAGTGGAACAACTAACACTCGTGTTATATCTGTTCGTGTTGGTCCGTCTGCTGGCACATATTACATGAACCAAAGTTCTGCCGGTGCAGCTCTGTACGGCGGTCAAGCTACTGCGTCTCTGATCATCGAAGAAATCTACTAAGGCTGTTTATGCTCCTCGAAATCCTCAACGAGATTCGTACGGACATTGGATCTGATGTGAGCAGTTCACGTGATCGTGCGTGGATGCTTCAGCAGATCAATCACGCCGCCCGCGAACTCTACGACACGGCTGACATCACAGGCGCAGAGCGTGAGCAAATCTTCGAGTTGGATGTCGATGAACAGCAAATCGCATTGCCGTGGTATGTTGGTGATATCATCGGTGTTCGAGACTACGACACACGAGCAAGCATCGAACAGGTAGACATGAGGCCGCGTTACCTTCGTGACGCTTGGACTCGTGATTCTCAGTTGCAGCCCATGATGCAGTGGAGGCGAAAGGGTCAGTCTGCGTTGCGGCGAAATTTGCTGAACGAGGAGACTCTGACGCTTGAGCTTCCAACGGCGGCAACGGCTGCGTTTGACGTGTTCATCGTTGGTTCGAACTCGTCGGCGGCTAGGATCACAGAACGAGTGAGGTTCGCGATTGGTGATTCGAGCAAGAGCACTGTGAATCTTTACGAGAACGTGACGTCGATCGTCAAGAGTGCGCCGACGGAGTTTGATCTGACAATCAAATCACTTGATGGAACTGAAGTTTCAAATATCCCATCGCATCTAACCAAAGCGCAGTTTGTGCTGGTGCAAGTTCTTGATCGAGATGACTCACGCGTCGAGTCTCAGCTTGTCGAAGTCTGCTTTAAGCACGTGTTCGAGCCGTTTGTCAACGACACTGACTCCTTCACCGCCGGAGATGTCTACGACAAAGTCATCTACTGGAAAACACTCGAACAGATTTACGCGAAGCAGGAAGGCAAAGAAGATCGGGCGGCTATGTGTGGTAACAAAGCTCAAGCGATGCTATCGAACATTCTCTCGAACATGGCTGGCAAAGTCGAAATGAAGTTTGCGTTCGGTGAGAATCCTACGCTGTCTGCGATCAGTGCATCTGCAGCTGCTGCTCGCAATGGAATCTTCCTCACTAAGACTAACCTCTGGCAACAATGAGTTCAGCTCCTCTCGTATTTCAACAGGATTCATTTGCTGGCGGCATGAACCAGCAAGTGGATGGCTCTCGTGTCGGAGCGAATGAGTATCCACTGTTGGTCAATGGCCGCACGCGCAACGGAACTGTTGACCCGGTGACGCGGCCTATCAACAGAACTCCGAACGGTGTGACACAGCTCCAAGGTATTTATGCCGCTGGGGCTTTTTCTGTGTTGTTCGCTGACGGTAAAGCGTTCTACAAAGACGAGACATCTGCTGGTAGTTCGTACTCACAGATTCCTGACTTTCAGATGTCGACGAATGCGCAGATTCTGTATGCTTGTGCTGTGCCCGCGAGTACGGTGAATCTGCAGCGTAGTTTAGTCAGTGCGGCTGATGCAAAACTTGGTGTTAAATTCGCAACAACTGAAGCATCATCGCCGCAGTGTTTGCTGGTGCAAGATGGCATAAATCAGCCGTGGATCATACTACCAAACGGAACAGCTCGTATTACGAGTAACTACAATCAATGGACCCAAACGAGTCGTGAGTTCGTTCCGATTGGCCGCCAGATGCTCTGGAGCGGTGGAATTCTATACGTCGTCAGTGCTGACGGTGCGCAAATCTTTCGCTCTGTCTCAGGCAGACCGCTAGATTTCATGGTCATCATCGACGACACTGGAAACAAGTTGCCGTCAGAAGCTGATGGTGGTGCAGCTCAAATCAGCCACAAAGTTGACTACGCTCCAATCACTGCGATCTCATCGCTGAACTCACCAGATGGTGCGTTCTATGTTTCGACCGCGAGAACATCGTATGCAGTTCGACCAAACCTTGACGTGACACTTTATGGAGAACCATCCTACGACAACGTGTTCCTATTCTCTACTGGATCGGTCAATCAATTCAGCCTTTGCGATATTCTTGGTGATGTCGCTCTCGTTGATTATAGCGGCATCCGTTCTTTCAACGCTGTTCAGCAATATCGTGTCGACGGCAAGAACTCGCCTTTCTCGGCAAGGATAAACAAGCTCATCGACGGTTACTCACAGACAGCTTCGGCGGCTGTGTCATACGACAACTATGCTCTGTTCTCTGTGCAAACCGTGTTTGGTCGTGGGTTTCTCGTGTTTGACACTATCGCTCAGCGTTGGACTTCTCTCGACCTGCACGATGAGTTTGCGTCAAACGCCGTCCTGATGTTCGCTGAGATCAAGACTACGGCGACGCGGAAGTTGCTGTGTGTGACAGCTGGGAACCTGTACGAACTCTACTCTAGCGAAGGCGAGTCACATATCGCTGGATATTACACACCAGAGTTTAGCTCTGCGACTCCTGGCATTCGACAGAAGCCAGTGTTTGTTAAGGCGACGTTTGTCGATGTCTTAACACCCGGCTCATTGTTCGTGTTGCCTGTTGAAGATGGTAAGCGAGGACTTATGCGTCACGTTCGCGTATCGAGTGTTGCAGTCGACAATGCGTCAGCAACGCCGCCGATCGTATATGGCTCGCAAGACAAGGTTCGCGTGCTGACGGTTCCGATGCTCAACACGAGTAAAAACTGCTGGAAATGTGGATTGTACCTGAAGTGGAACTTTAGCGGTAAGCTGGCGGCCTTGCAGCTGCTATCTAATTCCGAAACAGCTGAAAACGCTTTTGAGACACAAATGGTTGGAGCCGCCGATTCGGTCGATATCATCTGCGTATCTGCGCCGCCAGCTCTTGCAGCTGCCAGCGTTATTAACGTGTTCGGCAACGGGTTCTTGTTGGACAGCACAGTTACGATTCACAGCGTGTTGGTCAATGGCGTTACAGTCACGAACGCTGTCGTGTTGGACGACTCGTGGCTTGTGCTAACTTTACCTGTCGGCTGGTCGGGCGGCTCAACCGTTAGTTCGATTGTGGTTGAGGTTGAAGCTGATGACGGAATGCGAACAAAGTTTACGTGGAATGCGACGATTGCCGCCGACTCGTTGTGTGACAACGATCTCGCATTCACGTTAAACCCAAGCGATCCTGCGATTGTTGATTCAGTCGGAGCCTATCACGACATCAGCACAGTGGTATCGAATGTCAAAGCCGCCTTCGCCGCGTATCAGATCCAGCAGGAAACAAATCAACCACAGGTGTTCTAATGACAGTCCAAGACGTAATCAACTTCGTGCACGAGCAGCGTGAGATTCGCGGCAAGGATCGAGTCATGCGAAACTGGAACGATGCATCTATCGCGCTAAGCGTATCGCACGCAATCGAACGCGGCGGATTTGGTTGGATTATCACTAAGGGCAAGATATCTGGATTTGCAATGGGCATGCCTCGTGAGAACGAGAAGGTGTTCGATGTCGAGCAAGTCGTGTGTGCAACGCCGCGTGACCTAGCACAGCTCTTGCTACTCTTTCAAGATAGATTCAGAGGCTGGACGCTTCGAGGATTTCGCAGAAAAAAGACAGTGGACAAATCACTTGTGATCTACACACGTGTTGATCGTCTCACGAACCTAGCGCAATTAACAGCTCTGAACCATGTATAATCGACGTGTACTTTTTGGTGGTGACGATCCGCCTCAATCAGGCGGCGAGTCAACTGACGCGATGATGGCGGCGATGATCAAAAATCTGCCTGACCTAACGCGTGTCACTGGCGAAAACATTCTTCCATTCGAACGTGCTCGACTCGAGGCTTCGAAAGCTATCACACCAGAGGAAAATCAACTTGCATACGAAACGTATCGCCAGTTCGGTCCGCTCCTCAATCAGATCGGCAATCAGATCATGCAGCAAAATCAGCTTGCTGCTGTCAACGCTGACACTGCCGCCCTTGCTCGCGCCCGCGAGACTGGTCTCGTAGATCAAGCACTTGCCCTCCAACGGCAAGCTGATCCTGAGTTTTATCGACTTCGTGAGCAGTCCGCGAAGAAAGCTTCTGAACTGCTCGATGCGTCTGGCGGCCCAGGGCTTTCACCAACTGAACTCGAAGAGATTGCACGCGGCCTGAATCGCACTAACGTCGCGGCTGGCGTTAATGACATTGGCTCACCGACGGCTGCTGTGCGCAACGCACTCACGTTTGGTCAAGCTGGTCAGAATCGCCGCAACACACTCAGTACTGCTCTGGCCGCCACGAATCAGGTGATGCAGGGAGCGCGCTCGAATTTTGACCCATTCCAAGTCTCAACTGGTCGAAGTGCTTTTGCGGGCAACACTGGTGAGAATAAATTTGCTGGATCACAGAGCGGTAACCTTGGTCAAGGTACGATGCAGTTGAGTACGAATCTGTTGCAACAAGCTGGTGAGAATCAGCGTTTGTCGCAGCAGCTAAACTCGCAGCGTCGTGATAGTCTTGATCGGTTCAATCAGACGTTTGGGAATGTGATGCAAGGGATTGGTGGGGTAGCGCGAGGTGTTTCTGGATTTTACAAGCCATAATTTTATGCCACGAGATAAACGTCCATCCAAGTTTTCTACTGCTAGTGTTGCTCCACAAATATCAGGCGGTGGAGGGAGCAGCGGAGCAGTTCGTGCTAAGTATGACTTCCAAGAAGGCACACCCAATGAAGGCTCACCAACACTAGTTGGATTCGAAGACGCCCGCCCCGGTTGGGTTCGCTTTCTCGCAGGGCTTGGCGGCGTTCAAGGCCCAGATGTTTCTGGCATGAACGCTCAGCTTGCGTTGGCTCGTGAAGGCACGACTGCACAGAGGGAGATGCAGACCGAAAAGCTTCGGGCTGAACTTGAACAGATGCGCGAAAGAGCTAAACACGATCTAGCTCTTGAAGAGATTCGCAACAAGTACAGGCTCGGCCAAATTGGTGCAGAACAAGCCGCAGTTTTGATGAACAATTTGGCCACAAACTACGCGCAGCACAAGGGCCGCATGGCAGAGCTGACTGCTGGTGGTGAGCAGAATCGAATGACTCAAGCTCAAAAAGCTAAGCTTGATAAAGAAAACGAGGAATTCAAGACATATCTCGGTTGGGCGGCTAAGACTGGAGCCAATCCCAATGATCCAGAATCGATGAAGATCTACACTGAGCTTCAACGCCAGGTTGGATCTACTGCTTTGCGTCGTGCAAAAAGCTTCGAAGGAGATAAGCAGTTGGATGATGCTGCGAAGCTAGGTGAGCTGGGATCATTGCTTGCTCCGCACGCGAAAGCTCAAAAAGATTACACAACTGTTGTCAACGAAAAAGATGCGGCTATGTTTGGCGCGCCGCCCGGCAGTGGAATGCCTCGCGGAATGTTGTTTGGTGCGACTCCTGGGACTCCCGCGAGTCTGAACACTCCCGGCACACCGCCATCTCCCGCTCGTTTTGAAGCAACTCCTGATATGGCTGCGATGCGAGCTGGTTCGACAGCAATGCCAGTTGGTCGTGGTCGGGCGTTTGAAGACTTGAATATGCGTTTTGTTGGCGGCGAGCAGAGTGCGCCTAGTCCTGCGAGGCTCGCCAATGAATTTCGTGCTGTTCGTCCCATGAACATCATGATTGATCCTGGCTCTACCAGTGTTCAGCAGGTTATGTCTGATGAAGAACGTCAAGCTCGTGCTTTGAAGGCTTACGAAAGCCTTATGCAAGAATTGCAGCCGGGTATCGGTAAGAACATCATTCGCTTCTAATTTCCTATGCCCCTCACATACGACGAGACAAGAGAATACGCTCGCCTCAAAGGGTTCAATCCTGACGAGGTTGACGTTGACGCACTCACAGGCGCAATCACTCCGAAACGCCGTGAGCAGCCAACGATGTCAACGGCGATTCCTGCACCGAAAACCACTGGCGCATTGGAGACAATTGGCCGCCAAGCGTCGCTAAGTGTTCTGCCGTCTGCGGTTTCGATCCCTGCGTCTATCGCAGTAGGCGGAGCTGTCACGGCTAAAGCACTTCCGTTAGCTGCTGCTGGGCCATGGATTCCTCCTGTTCTCGGTATCGCTGCTGGTTTAGGTACTGGCTTAGCCGCGTCGATGGGTGCATCGAAACTGCAAGAAAGTTTGCTGTCACAGATTCCGGGCGGTCAAGAGTATCTTGCGAAATCGTCTGCGTTGCGTGAGGAGCGACCTGTTGCGAGTGCGATTGGTGACGTTGCTGGTTCGCTTCCGTTCATGAAGGTGAATCCGAAGATGCTCAAGGATGCGGCTCATGCGCTCACAACTGAGCGGGCCGCCGGAGCCGGCTTCTGGAACAAACTCGGACAAAGTGAAGCTGCTCAGAACGTGTTGATTTCTGGCGCGCTCGGTGGTGCGGCGAGTGTTGGTGAAGATTTGATGGCGGACAAAGACGTCAACGTCACGAAGGCTCTCGTCAATGCAGTGATGCAAGGCGCTGTATCTGATGTGTATCCTTGGATGGCTAAAATTCCAGGACTTCGCAATGCTCCATATCGCGGACAACCTCTCGCTGAACCAGCACCCAACGTGATGGGTATGAATGAGGTTGAGCGCACTGCGATTCTGAAAGAGCCTGCAGCAGGAGATGAAGCCGCCAAGTTGACGAAACAGATCGAGGCGCTTGATAAGCAGATCGCTGAGATGGATGCGATTCGTGCCGAGCAAGAAAAGCTCAAAGCCGAAACGCCTGTTCTGCAAGCGAAACTCGAACTGAAGCGGATGGCTGACGAGAAAGCTGCGCTCGAAAAAGCTCTCAAAGGTGACACGCGAACGTACACTGAGTTTGTTGCGTCGCCTGAGAACATGGCGTTCACGACGGCCAAAGCCCAAGAGAAAGGTGTGGCTGACGTAACATTCGAGGACACCGGGCGGCTTACTGGCAAACGTGGCGAGACATACGGTGAATTCGACGCGGAGAAGAACACGATTCGTGCGTCAACTTATGCTGGCACAAAAGGCAAAGATCTCAATCTCCCAGAGCGAGCTGTGCTGCCAAAAGACGTGCAAGCCGCACCGACGACTGGGCCGCACGAAACCATTCACGCTGAGATCTACAACATCCTCAACTCTGAGCGTGTGGCTCAAACTCGCATGGGTGAGCAGCTGCGTGTTGCGACTGAGAACTCGCCTGAATACAAGCGTTGGCTTGAGACTCATCCTGACAAGACTTGGGATGAATACGCTACGATTCGCAGCGCCGCAAAGTTTGCGCTCAATCCGTCAAACGAAGGCCGCAGTTGGGCTGGCGAGCGTGCGGCTCTCAAACGCTTGCAAACTGGCAAAGCCACAGCTGATGATGTCGATACGATTCTGTTGATGAAGTGGCGCTACGATCGCGGTCTGACTGCGCCGCGTGGTGCTGCTGGTGCGAAAGTTCCTGTGCGTTCGGCGATGGTTGACGACGTGAACAAAGAGATCGAACGTTTGCGTGAACAGCCCGCGACTGAACAGCTTGAGTTGCCGATGGCGAAAGAAGGAACGCCGCTCACGAAATGGTTGCGTGACAACTATCCTGAGTTTGAGAAACCTCAGTTTGGTGATGCGACGAAGGGTAAGAAATTTTCGACGCCGGAGGGGGAGGAGCCTGCAACAAAGTTTAACCCTGACGCAATCAGACGGCGCAACATTGAGCCTGATGGCAAGGTGTATCAAAGCGGAAAGCTTGTTGAGCCGACCAAAGACATGGCTAACATGTGGCGTGCTGGCGTTGCTGTTCAAGATGCGCGGATTGCCAAGCTCAGAGAGCTTGAAGCGAAGTATCCGAATGCGGACATAAGTGAGATGCGCAGAATCGGATACAAAGAGGGTGTAGTAGAAGCAGACACTGATGCCGCATCATGGAAAGATGTTATCCGACAAGTCGAACGCAGTAAAGCTGATCGGCTTCAGTACGCTCAAGACATCGAGGATGCAGCAAATGTGTTTGCACGCACCAAGGGCATCTCCGCCAAGCCTGCTGCAGCTGCAACTAAAGCCGCCAAGCCGCCTAAAGCGATTGAGTCTGACGTGGCTGCAGAATCCGGCTTCGAGCAGACTGTTCGCTCAGCCGAGCAGATGACGACTGACACGCTTGAGGCAAAGCGTAAATTTGCCGCAAAGCATCCAAAGCTTATCTCTGTCACCGATGCTGGAGAGATCATGCTCAAGACAGAGCCGAATGAGTGGGGTAGTGCGGCTTTGTCTGATTGGCTTGGCGTGACTCCTGGTGCGATTACGCAATACGCGAAGAAACAAGGGTTGCGTTACATTCGTGACGTTGACTGGAATCGTGTGATCGCTGAAAACGAGTACCGTCCGAAACAATATCCGCAGTTGGAGTCAAAAGGCGGCAAAGCGAAGCGGGATGAGTCTGGTGGAGTTGTCATGCGTGAACGGCCGCTGAACGAGAAGATTGATCCTAGCAAAATATTCTGGGGCGGTAGTGAAAACGCTCCTGTTCCAGACGACTATGCTCTTGGCGTGATCAAAGCCGGTGTTCTTGAAGCATTGATGCCACGTTGGAAATCTGGTCACGTTACACGTCGCGCTCGCACTCGTTGGGCTGCTGAGGCTCAAGGTTTGGATCTCCCAGAAGGCCAGCGAATTGGAGCCTACGCTGACCAGCTCGCTAATCAAGTGCTGGTTGCATTGTCGAAGGAAGGCCTGAACACCAAGAATCTCGGTGAGAACCCGACATTCGATGACAAGATCTTCAAGAATTCTCGTCGCATCGCCGAGCGAATGTTGCGCGATGATGTCATGAGGTTGCTTGCTGAGAAAGCAGAAGGCACCACGTCGCTCGACGCTCCTGTAAGTGACACTCGCACAAAGGGTGATTTTGTTGCTGCTCCTGTTGAGCCTAAGCCTGTTGAGACTACGCCCACAAAAGCTGGGCCTGCGAAAGAAATTGATAGGGCTGAAGTTGAACGTCGCCAAGCTCAGCTTGATCAGGTCGTGAAGATGGCCAGAGATGGTGTTATCACGGCTGAACAGTTTGACGATGCTGAGATGAAATTGCGTAAGCGTTTCCTCGATGCTGGTCTCCCAGAGAAAAGTGTTAATGACATTCTCAGCGAAGGTCGTTCGGCCTATGAAGGCCGTCAAGATGATTTGCGCGGTGAAGGTGCTGGTGACGTTGATCGAGAGTATCAAGCTCAGAGCCGTCAATCGACGCCCGAACCAGATGCAGATGACTCTTTGTCGCTTTGGCGAAGACTAAAAGAGACTCCAACAGCTAAAAAACTCGAAGCTTTGTATGATGAACGCTCCAAACTTGAAACAATTTGGCCGACTGACGAGCCTAGGGCTTCTAGAATGCCGCAGCTTCGAAAAGAGATCGACAAGCTGGAGGCTGAGAAGAGAGAACTTCCTGAATTCAAAGCTTGGGTGAATGTGGAGCTTGAGGCTCGCAATCAAAGGCTAGTTGATGATTTCAGGGTGGCATCAGAAAAAGTTAAGCAAAACAAAGATGAATGGGATAATGTTGTTGACTCGATAACTCCGAACGATGATTATCCTAATGAATCTATTCGAGCTGCTCAGTTCAAGTTTCCGTCTCATTCGACTGATCTATCAGATGTCGACTCAATCTTGAGGACAGGGCTAAAGCCAAGAAGCGCTCTTGATCTTACAGACGACAAGGGATGGGCGGAGTATGGCGTTTCGTTGATTGTTCCTTATGCACGTAAGGGCAAAAGAATTGAACATAACGACTATGTAGAATCATCAGGTGTATCCGCCGTTGGTCGTGTTATTGTTGACGGAAATGCTTATGGTGATTCTGCTCGTAGTGAAGTGCAATCGCTAGCGAACAAGTATCCTGATGTAGCTTTTGAATGGATTGAGCCTGATGGTGTGATCACGCAAATAACGCCATCTACTGGCAGACGATATTCTACGCCCGAACCTGACGAGACTCCGACGTTTGTCACGCAATTCGAAAAAGAACTTCGTGTTGCTCGGCCTTTCGGCTTGCAGATAGGCAAGGATGGTCGATTGCTATCGTCTGAACTTATCGCGAAACTTCGCACACTGCCAGCGATTGAGCAGGAATTGCTGCGTAATTCTGGGCTTGAGGACAAACTGAAGGTGCAAAGCCGCATCAGTGCCGCAGACCTCAAGGATTGGCTGGTGGCGAATGGACCAAAGGTTGAAGTGCTGACGTATGGAATGGAAGGCAAAGTGAGTGAGGCGAAGCGGGAGTATGATAGGATGACGCATGAGTGGTATGATAATCTGGGCAGGGAGAAGCAAATTCAGCTGGACCAATCTGCGTTAGATTATGTATCGCCAAATAATCGAAAGGAAGCTTTGCGCTCTCAAGGATGGAGTGAACAAGACATCGCCACCGGTATGCGATACTTGGAAACCCGTGAAGTATATTGGAAAGAGCCCAAAGACACCTCCCCTCGCGCCACTTCCTACTACAAATCTGTCTCCGCTCTGCCCACAGAAGAGCCAATGCCTGAGTGGACTACCACTAAGGATAGCAAGAATGTGCAACGGGTGGATGTGGTGGTGCCAAATGCAAAGCCCTGGATTGACAGCGAAACTGGTAAGCAGATTA
>Ga0208644_1002928_pt1 | contig 13394 bp, 10 predicted proteins | sample VirMetDEL_Nov_18_FD_184517 | JGI IMG/M metagenome (GOLD analysis project Ga0208644, IMG submission 184517) | Aqueous microbial communities from the Delaware River and Bay under freshwater to marine salinity gradient to study organic matter... | ecosystem: Environmental > Aquatic > Marine >... | reverse complement strand
AACTTAGCGAGAGACGATACAGCAGATGCTAAACAAATAACCTTTGGTAAGAACGGTGCAGTTCATTCATATATTGAAACAACTTCTTCAGGTTTAAATATTGGTGGAGCTAACGTAGGTATAGGAACTAGTTCGCCAAGTTCATTACTACACTTAGAGTCTGCTTCAAGCCCAGCCTTACAAATAAAAGATACAACAAACAATGTAACTTTTAAGGCTTATGCTCAAGATAGTAATACTCACTTAGCAAACACAAGTAATCACGATTTAATTATAGACACTAATAATACTGAACGTTTAAGAATTCTAGCTGGTGGCAACGTTGGGATAGGAACTAGTTCTCCTAGTGCTAAGTTGGATGTTAATGGAGCTATTGCCTCTACAGGTATTACCGCTACAGGTGCAGGATTAGCACCACAATTACAAGTTATTGATAGTGATAATACTACTGGTAGATTGCAAATAAGTCATAATAGTAGTACAAGCAGCATTACTTCTGTAGGCACTTCAGGTCTTGGTACTGTTACAATAGGCGGGTCTAGTTCAGGGACAGGTTCAACTTATTGTACTTTTAATAGCTCAGGAGTAACTGTCGCTGGTGCTTTATCTAAAGGTTCAGGTTCATTTAAAATTGACCATCCACTTAAACCAGACACCCATCATCTTGTACACTCATTTGTTGAAGGACCACAAGCTGATAACCTTTATAGAGGTATTATTAAACTAAACAACGGTAAAGCTACTATAGACCTAGATGACTGGTTCGGTATGACAGCTGGAACTTTCTTAGCTCTCAACAGAGACATTCAAGCTTTTGTTAATAATTCAGAAACTTGGGATGTAGTTAGAGCAAATGTACAAGGTTCTCAACTAGTTATTGAATGCCAAAACCCAGACTCAAATGCAGAAGTATCTTGGTTAGTTATAGGTGAAAGACAAGATAAAGAAATACATGATTCAATTCTAACAGATGATAATGGTAAAATAATTATTGAACCAGAAAAAGTATGAAGGTTGAAGAACAAATAAAACAACTTCAAGTAGAAGTAACAGAACTAAAGAAACATTCTCATAGCCCTAAAAGCCTTGAGAACATGGAAGGCTACGAAAGCTTAATAGAAACTATTAAGACTCTTAAGGCTGAATTAGAGCTATTGAAAGGAGGAAACTAAAATGGCTATATCATATACTTGGGACGTATCAAACGTAGATACTTACCCTTCACATACAGATAGCAGTTCAAACACTGAGTCTGATGTAATTTATAACGTGCATTGGAGACTAAAAGGGTCTGACGATGCTAACAACGATGCTGATGGTAACCCACAAACTGGAGAAGTTTATGGAAGTCAGTCATTAGATGTTTCAGATTTATCAAGCTTCACAGCTTTTGACAGTGTGAGCTTATCAGATGTCCAAGGCTGGGTCGAAGCAGCTCTAGGGTCTGACGAAGTGACAGCACTCAAAGCTGGTATTGATGCTCAGATAGCAGAAAAGATTACACCAAGTTTCAGTCAATAGGACTATTAGCTAAACATGGAAGTCTCAAGCTTAATGTTTTGGAATATCTTTATAACTCTGGTCCTAGCTCCAGTGCTTTATAGCATTCGACAGAACGGGTCAGAGTTAAAAAGATTGGATATATTATTAAATAAAACCAGAGAAGAAGTAGCAACTAATTATGTTTTAAAGTCTGATAACAAAGATATTATGAAGTCTGTTATGGAAAGGTTTGACAAATTAGAAGAAAAGATTGACAAATTGATGGAAAAATAGTAAAATATAGATGAAGAGTAGGAAAACTAAAAAGACTAAGAAACTTCCTGTTTCGACCTTAGTCATCTCTATATCTACTAGACCTTCAAAGATTGTAAAGACTTTACAGAGTAGGAAAAAGAACAATGGCAAGAAAAAGAAATAAAAATAAAAGAGCAAGAACAGTATCTGAACGACAAGACTATCGTCAAGGTGGTAGAGTTAAAAAGTTTACTGGTGGGAGTCCAGTTAGGTCTGGTCAAATGAGTAGATTCAGAAACTTAGCAAGAGAAGGACAAGCTCAAATAGATGAGCTAAATAAACCGGTACAACCAGACCCACAAATAGATGAGTTGACTAGACCGGTAGACCCGATTGCAAAATCTGATATAGTTGCTAAAGGAACTAAAACAGGCCGACCTGACGTTGATGTTGCACTTAGTCCTGCTCCTAAACAAAATAGAGTACTTCCCGGAGATAAGTCAGGTATATCAGATGAACCTGTACCTGCTCCAAGCCCTACTCCACCTCCAAGACCAACCCCAGCTCCAGAGCCAGAACCTACCCCACTTTCTACTGAAGGAGTTCAAGTAGGTGATAGAAAATTCATCGGTGATGTAGAGTATATATGGAATGGTAATGCTTGGATACCTATAAGTGATGGAGGTTATGATGGTAGAGGTGAACCTGAACCTGACCCGGGAGGACAAGAACCAACACCGGCACCAAGTCCTACTCCTAGCCCAGAACCAACACCAGCTCCTGCACCAACACCTGAGCCAGAACCAACTCCAACTCCACGAGGTAGAGAATTAGCTGAAGATATTCTTAGTGGAGACTTTCAAGCTCCACAAATTCCTGCAGTTGAGGAAGTACCTATTGGTGAAGATATTCCTGTTTACAAAATTGAAGAAGACTTTGGTATTCCACTGTCAGAGGTAGCTACTTTACCACAACCAAGTCAAGAACAAGTACAAGAAATGCAAAACATTCGAGAGGCTGGCGACCCTGTCGAAGTTCAAGTTAAGAAAATATTAGATGTAACTACTCTCCCTGAAGATGTTGCTATTAAAGTTGCCACTGGAGAATTAAGTCCAGAAGCTATTGCTAGAGAAATAAACATAGCTAGAGTAGGAGAAATTAAAGCAGCTGAAGTTGAAATAGAAGAAGGTGCTTTAACAAATAGAGTTGTAGGAGCTATCAGCCCAGAGGCAAAAGCTGTTGCAGCTAAGAATGCTGGATTAACTTTATCTCGAGTTACCAGAGCTAAAAAACAATTAAGAAATGCTGGTTTATCTGAAGAAGATATAACAGAGCTTGGTAATGACCCTGAAGCTCTTGAAAATAGAGCTTTAGATTTTACTGAACAACAAAGAGGTATTATTGAAGGTTTACCAGAAGAAGCTTTAGTCTCTAATCAAATTGATAGTTTACTAGCAGGTATTGAAGAAGGCCAAATACCAGCATGGGCTAGACCAGCAGTAGCAGCAGTTGAAGCTAGGTTAGCTCAGAGAGGTATGTCAGCTTCTACAGTTGGTCGAGATGCACTATTAAATAGTATTATTCAATCAGCTTTACCAATAGCTCAGTCCAATGCTCAAGCTATTCAACAGTCTGTATCACAACAAAGAAGTATTGAAGCTCAAGCATTTGAAGCAGATGCTCAAAGACAACAACAAGCTGCTCTAACTAATGCTAATAATGTTTTCCAAATGGATATGGCTCAGTTTAGTGCTGACCAACAAACAGCTTTAGCTAACAGTAAATTTTTACAAACTGTTAGTTTAACTGAAGCAAGTAATAGACAACAAGCAGCAGTACAAAATGCTGTCTTAATGTCACAAGCAAATATTGCTGAAGCTAATTTATTTCAACAAGCTCAGATAGCAAATGCTAAAAACTTCTTAGCTATGGATATGGCTAACTTAAGTAATAATCAGCAATCATTTATGTTAGAAGCTCAACAAGAGCAACAAAGAATGTTATCTAACCAAGCAGCTCTAAATGCAGCTGAACAGTTTAATGCAGCCTCAGAAATGCAGGTAGAACAGTTTAATGCTAACTTAGCTTCTAATGTAGATAAGTTTAATGCTGGTCAAATAAATAGTGCTAAACAATTTAATGCAGCTGCTCAGAATGCTGCTGAAGCTAGAAGAGTTGCTAATGAAATGGAAGTTGCTAAGTCCAATGCTATGATAGTAAATGATATTAATAAATATAACTCGCAAGTAGCTTTTGAAAGAGATAGATTTAATGTTGCTAATCAACAAGCTATTACTCAGTCAAACTTTGAATGGCGAAGAAAAGCTAACTTAGCTGATACAGCTGTACAAAATCAAATCAATATGCAGAATGCTATGAATGCTTATAATCTAAATACAGCTAGTTTAAGTTTTATTTGGCAAGAGTTAAGAGATGATGCTGATAGACAATGGCGACATGAAGAAAATGAATTAAATAGAAAGAATGCTTTAATCCAACAAGCTATTGATAATGCTTCAGCGATTGGTAAACACTATAGTTCATATTCAAGTATAGTAGACATGATAGGTGATATTTTTGATTAAGGAGAATAATTAATGTTTAAAAAATTGTTTAAAAAGATAGCTAAAGGAATTAAAAAAGTAGCTAAAAAAATTGTTAAAGTTCAAAAGAAAGTTTGGAAAGGAATTAAAAAAGTTGGTGGTAAAGTTATGAAAGCTATCAATAAGGCAGGGATAGTTGGTCAAATTGGCTTGATGCTGATTATGCCCTATGCTATGTCAGGACTAGGTAGCTTAATTGGTAATGCAGCAGGAGGACTAAGTGCAACTTGGAATGGCTTTGGTAACTGGGCAAGTACTATGATGGGTAAATCAAATGTCTTTGCAAAAGCTGTAGGAAATATTGCTCGAGGAGTTTATCATGCAGGAGCAACTGCTGGTAAAATAGTTAGTGGAGCTGCTAAGTTTATTGATACTGGCTTTAAAGCTGTAGCTAATGCGACAGGGCTTCCTAATCCTATCGAAGGTTTTTCAAATGCAGTTAAGTCTGGTTATACCAATAGCTTCCAAGCAACTAACAATTTCTTGTTTGGTGGTACACAAATAGGAGCTACCCCTGACCAATTAGCAGCAGCTGGAGTACAACCTACAACACCAACAAAAATAGTACCCCGTTCTGAAGTAGGTAAAATTGTTGAACAACCTAAATATACTAAGGAACAAGCTCAGACTTATTTAGATAATTTATCAGAAAGCGACCTTGCAAGATTAAAAGAATATCAACCTGATTTATATCAAAATTTACAAGCATCAGTTAATGTTGAAGTTGCACCTGTAACTCAACAAAGTACTTTAGAAAAATGGGGAGAAACAGCCCAAGATTTTGTTGAAAATAAAGCTGGTGAATATGCAAGTAAATGGATGTCTAATAGAATTGATGAAGCTGTTTATGGTGAACAAGAAACTAATACAAGTATTGGTTTTAATAATTGGGAAGAGATTGGTAAAACTATATCAGTACAAAACTTCTTCCAAAGAGGAGATACTTATACTCCAAGCTTAGCAGCTTTTTATGACGAAGCAGAAAATGCTTTTAGTCCACAAAGACAAGGAGGGTTCGCATGAAGCCAACATTACAAGAATTTGACCCAGAAGTAATTAGACAGTTTGAAGGTAATCCGGGTGTTTCTGTACCGGGACAATCATTAACTAATGACCCTAAAAATCCATATCCGTGGGAGCAACCACCTAGGTTTGTTAAACATCAAGAAGCTTTGGATTATATTGTTGCAGAGTTATTAGAAGAAGATAGAGTTATGGTTATCCTTGACAGTATTAGTAAAGGTGTACCTATCAGTGATATTGCCTTCCTTGTTTTACGACAAGGCTTTTCTAAAGGTCTATTTAATCCTGACTTAATGTTAATGTTAGCTGAGCCTTTGATGTTTGTTATGATGGCTTTAGCTGAGAAATCAGGTATTGAATATATCTTATACGAAGGTGAACATTATGAAGATGATGAGTTTGATGTTGACCAAGAAGACGAAGAAGACTTACCAGATATGATTAGAAGTAAAATACCACAGGTCTCAAAAGAAGAATTAGAACAAGTTGAACTACCAGAATCAGTAGAACAACGCATAGAACAATTTACACCTTCAGATAGTTTATTAGCTAGACCGGCTGAAGAAGATACAAGTTTATTAGAGAGAGGATAGAATGGCAGACGATTATAAATCAATGGGTTCAGTAGAGTTTGGTATGTCTCTACTAGACCAAACTAAAAAAGATGTTGCTCGTGAAAGAAAGAGAAGAGAGAAGATAGATAGAAATTTAGCTATTGGTAAATTTGTTACTTCAGGTTTAAGTAGTTATGTTACTGACCAGTTCAATGCTTTTGAACAAAGTCAGCAATATAAGAAAGCAAAACTATTAGATATAGCTAACGGTAAATCTGAATATGATAATGTGCAAAATGTTATTGATAATAACTTTGCTGGTAATTCAATGGACTACTGGACTAACTTTTACAGAACTCAACTAACTAGAGAGTTTGGTGAAGGTGGTATGTATTCTAATTATGAACTAACAGCTCCAGCTCAAGCTTTCTTAGTTAAACAGGCTCAAGAACTAGCAGCTAAAAGAGATAGTGAATGGCGAAATTTAGGTAAAAAGTATGAACAAATGCCTACTGATACTGCTCAGTTAGAAGAAAGATGGAATGATTGGGTTGAAGAAAAAGCACCATCTAATGTTTTCAACTGGGCTACTAGAGGTCTTAAAAATCTGTTCAACGGTAAGACTCAACAAGATATGCAAAAGATAGGTGAGGATGAATTACATCATAAATTCAAAGAGTTTGGTGATGCTGATGTAGCCCGAAGAGCTTATGACAAACTTTCCAACTCTGAAAACTTTTTAGAAATGTTTGAAGCAGCTGAAAGAGCTTACAAAGATTCAGGGAACGAAATAGACTTCAAAGTCTTAAAAGAATCTAGACCAGAGTTTGTTAGCTATAAAGTTCCTGTTCAAGGTGGCACAGCTACTAAACAATTTATGAGAACTACTGTTAAAAGAAATGGTCGTTATGAAGTTAGAAATGTTGAACTAGGCACAACAGCTTTTGAACCTAAAAAAGAAATACAGTACAAAGAACAAGATTATAAGAGAATGAATGATACAGTAAAATCTCTTGTTCAGGGTGATGATGATTTTACAGCCATAGCTGAAGATTTAGGACTTGATGAAGGTAAGAATTTAAGACTACCAAATAATATTGCTCAAGAAATATTAGAGGTCAGTGAATCATTTAAACCTTACTTTAGTAGTAAAACTGCAGCTGAAACTTATGCTACTCAATATGTTTTAACTGAAAGACATAGTAATGGTAATCAACCAGTAGCTACTCAAGTTGGTAAGTTTGCAGTCTATCCTTATGTAAAAAATCTTGAAGGTCTTGATAGTAATCAATTAAATCAAGTTTTCTTAGATATTACAGGTACTGAAGGTGCTGGAGGTTTATTAGAAGAAATAGAGTATATTAATACAAACTTTGATAGTCAATACAAAGATAATGCTTATCAGTTTTTTACTAATGTTATTGACCTAGCTAATGTCAATGATGATGAAAGAGTAGAAGCTCTTAATTCCTTAAACAATATTTTCTATGCTAATAAATCAGCTGATGAGATTGAAGACATTCAAGAAAGTATTGGTGTTGATAGAAAGGATGAAAGTAAATTTGAAGCTACAGACTTACAAGATGTTTTAATTCCAACAGAAGAAACAGTCGCTAATATCTACAGAACTAAAGTAGCTAAGCAAGGAGCTACAGCTAGAAGATATGTTGATTTTTTTGATTACATTCCTAGACTAGATTTATCTATGTTTAGTGGTGTTGAGTTAGATGCTTTGTATAACTTAGGTGTTAGAGGTATTAAAGAAAAATTAAATATCCCAAGTGACATTGATTTATCTAGAACAGCTGTTCAAAGAAATAGTTTTAGAGAAGCTATTGAAGATGAGCTGAAAAAGAGAGAAAAAGAAGAAGGTGAAGCATACATAGCTGGTTATAGTTATGGTGAAAAGCAAAGAAGAAGCCAGTATATTGAAAGCGATAAACTTAGAAATAATTTCTGGAGACCTTTATTACAACTTATCTTAAAAGAAAATCAATAAATTATGGCAGTAACTAGAAACAGAAGATTACTTACTGGTAGTTTTGGCCCGTCTGGTAAAGTTAATTATACTTTAGATGACCTTGAAAACGATGATAAGTTTCAAGGAGTTGCTGAAAGATTTTTAGAATCAGTTGGTGAAAACTCTGATGATATCTTTGAATATCTAAGAGATTCTGATTTTAATTTAGTATCAGGCATGGCAAGGGCTACTCAGTCTGGTAAGTTTACTGACCAACAGAAAAGAGACTATGCTTATTTAAGAAGCATGTTTGATAAAGCTGATATGGGCAGCATGAAACAATATGTTGAACTTATCAAAGATGGTGCAGTCGATATGGTTACTGACCCTTTCACTATTGCTGCAGCCTTAGCAGCTCCTTTTAGTGGTGGTACTTCATTAGCAGCCCGTCAAGCTTTAGCAACAACTGCTCTACAGGGCTCAAAAGCTATTGCTACAAATAAAATAAAAGACATAGGTAAAGACCAAATCAGAAAAGCAACACTAGGTTCAGCAGCCATCGCTGGTAGCTGGACAGGTCTTGATAATCATTTCAGACAAAATACAGAAATAAATACAGGTTTAAGAAAGCTTTACTCTAATTCTGAAACAGTAGGAGCTACAGCTTTAGGTGCTGTTACTGGTGCTATCTTTGGTAATTTAGCTCAAAAGAATGCTTTATATAATAGTAAAGTTGGTCGTTTATATTCTAACGATGACTATCGTAGGACAGCTCCAGCTTTCTTTGAAATTAGAAAAGGAATAGATACAGGACTTGCTAAGCTAGGTGGTTCTGCTGCTAGTATTTTAAATACTATGGCTGAAGTATCACCAACTGCTCGTAGATTAGGACAAACTTTTGTTGATGACTTTGAAAAGAAATTAGCAGGTCCAAGAGCAACTAGAAGAATTGATTATAGCTTTGCTGAAGATTTAGATAATAGAAGAGCTGGTTACATCCAAGGCTTAGATGCAGCTTTAGACTCTGTTAGAAAGACAGGTAATATATCACCAGCTGATGAGATAGCTGTTATAAGAATATTAAGAGGTGCTAAGCCGGAGACTAAAGATAATAAAATATTTTTATATGGTAAAGAAATATCACCAGAGGTTGTAGGTACTGCAGCTAGATTAAGAAAAGTATTTGATTCTGTTTATAAACATGCTGATGAAGCTAATATGGCTCCTGAGTATGTTGACAACTGGTTTGCTCGTTCTTGGAACAGAGAAGCTATTGAAGCTGACCCTGAAGAATTTAAAAGACGACTAACAAAACAAAGAACAAAAGATGGACAAAAATATAAAATTGTTGAGCCAAATCAAGTAGACGATGTTGTTACTGGTATGCTCAACAAACAAGATGAACTATATGCTTCTCATTCCCACTTATTAGGACAGGCCAGAACTTTTAAGGACTTACCAGATAATGAGTTTGAAAAGTTCTTAACTAATGATTTGGTTGAGGTCTCATCTAACTACCTTTTAAATGCTGCTCGAGCTATTGAAATAAAGAAAAACTTTTTAAGTGCTGGTAAGCCTGTGAAGCTGACAGGTAAAACTGCTGAAGGTAATCTTATTTTATTTAAGCAATCTTTAGAAGACCAGTTTAGAGCACGATATGTCAATAAAATTAAAGAAGAAGTAAGAGCTGCTGGTGGTAGATTTACTGGTAACGATGAGAAAAAGATTGTTGATTTATTTAATTCAGTAACAGGTAATGTCAGCTACTACGGTGATACTGTACAGGCTTTATACGATGGTATGAAGTTAGCTAACTCAATGGCTTATCTACCTTTAGCAACTTTATCATCTGTGACAGAGGCTATTATTCCTTTCGCTAAAGCTAAACCTTCTAGTGCTGTTAAAGGAGCTTTTGACGGTCTGACCAAAGGACATAAAATATTTACTAAAGAGATAGGACAGATACTTAAAGATAAATATAAAATGTCAGATGACCTACTTATTCGTGAGATGAATAGTGTTTGGATTGGTGTTGATGAAGCTATGGGAGATGTTACTAACAGATTAGCTGGTGAAGGTCTACAAAATGAATTTACCAAAAGAATGGCAAAAGGTTTCTTTAGATTTAACTTATTGATACCTTGGACTAAAAATGTACAACTTGCTGCTTTCTCAACAGGTAAAGATTTAATTTATGATAACCTAACAAAACTTAGAAATCTTGTTGATGATGGTATTAATGTTCTTGATGATGATGCTTTAATAAGAAAAGCCATAGCTGATGCACCTGATAAAGGTAGATTAAAAGGTATCATGGACAGTATTTCTAAGACAGGAGCTAAAGATAATTTATCTAGAATCAATCATTTAAAGTCAGAACTATTTGAACTAGGTATTGATGTTGAAGATGGTTTAAGATGGATAGGTCAAGGAGCTAAACAAAACGATAATTTTTATCGTCAAGTGGTGAGAGGTGCTGGTAGATTTACTAACTCTGTTATCTTACAAACAGGCAGAGAAAGAGCTAAAGTTCCTACTTATATGTCTAACCCTAAGTGGGATATTCTAACTCAGTTCTTAAGATATCCTTATGTCTTTAGTAACACTATTCTTAAAAACTTTGCGAGAGATGCTATACAGAACCCGGGAGTTAATGCACCAAGAGTTGCAGCTTTTGGTTTGATGGCAACTAATGTAGCTTTAGCAACTAACTACTGGAGAAGTCCTGAAGCATATCAAAAACAAATAGATAGAGAAGGAGTTACTTATAGAGATGTTGTCAAAGCTCTACAAAGAACTGGTATGGCTGGACCTATTGATATGGGTATTAGATGGGGAGAGGCAAGTAGATATGGTAAGAATCCTTTAGTCTCAGCTGCTTCATTAGGAGGTCCTCTTATAGGTGATGTTGTCAACATGGCTATCTATGATAGAGGCTTGTTAGAAACCGGAGCTAGAAAGTTACCTCTATATGGTAGTAAAAACTTAATTAAAAGATACACTGGCTTTGATTACGATACTGTTGTCCAAGCAGCTAAAAGAGCAGACGAGCCTATCAAAGAACAAAGAGATAAATTAGTTGAAGCATTATCTTTACCTTCAAGAAAGACATATTATAAAGGTGGTGATGTTTCTAAAGATGTTACTGATGTGACAGATAATCCAGCAAATAGAATTGACCCTTTGACTGGTTTACCTTATTCAGCTCAAACAGCTTTATTTACTACAGAGTTTGAAGAAAGACAACCATTTAATATTGGAGGCTTAGTAGCTCGTACAGTGTCAAAAGTTGCTCAACGATTAACTAAAAGTCAAAAGAAAAACTTAGTGGATGGCGATTATGTTTATCATTTTACATCTAAAGCAAATGCTGAAAAGATTAAGAAAGAAGGATTGAATCCACTAAAAACTTCTAACTTTGTAAAAGCTGGAACAGGAGAAAGGTATCAAGCCTCTCCTGCTGTATATGCTTTTAAAAACCCAGCAGATGCTATAGCTTTTGCTAAAAAGCATTATTACCTTGATGCTGATTTTGAAAAATTAGCTTTAATTAAAATTAGAAAAGGAAACTATAAATGGGAACCAGACCAAGCTCCTGATATTGAAAGTTTATTTGGACCAGAAGGACTTGAAAAATTAAATATTAAATTTGATAAAAGAGAAGTAAGAGACTTTGCAACAGACAAGATACTTGATACTTATGATGAATACTTACCTTCCATTAAATTTTCAGGAGGAGTTATAAAAAGTAGAGATATCGTTGGTGTTAAAAGTATGAAAGATATACAGAAAGCCTTTAAAGACCCTACTGAGTTTAGGGGTTACTCTAAACATAATGAAAACTGGCCTGATACAGAAGGTAATCCTTATGGTTTTGCTAAAATTATAGATGATATGTTTAATGAAAGGAAAGGATTCTTCTTTGGAGGCTTAGTAGATAACACAAACTACAAAGAACTTTCAGATAAAGAAGCTGAACAGTTTAAAATAAAACTTAAAGCTAATGCTTTTACACCTGAAGAAAAAGATAGAGTTTTCGGTACTTTGATAAACACTATGGATGAAAGTTTAAGACCTAGACAAACAGATGATGCACCTAGATTAGAAGAATTAAAAGATGCTTTCATGGGAGCTGTTGAAAGAACTTTTCCAATCAAACAAGAAACAATTAAAGAAACAAGGCCTATAAATTTAGAGCCTACAATAGGAACTTCTAAAGCAACAGGTGAAAAATTAATAACTGAGGGTATCAATGATGTAGTTCAAAATGAAACTGTAAAAAAATTCTTAAAAGAAATAGCTTATGTTGAATCTAAATTTGGTAAAGATAAAAATACTTTTAGAGAAAAAACAAAAAGTGTTTTTCAAATAGATGATATAGCTTTTCAAGAACTACAAAGAAGATTAAATCCTGACACTGATGTAGGAAAAAGCACTAGAGAATACAATGAATACTTAAAGATTAATAAAGGTATTGATTTAACAAAAGTTTCCTTTGATGATTTAAATAGACCTGATATTGGAGCAGCTGCATCTAGAGCTATACTATTAAGTTTCCCGGGAGCTATTCCAGAAACAAGGAAAGGTAGAGCACAATACTGGAAAGATAATTGGAATAAATCAGGAGCTGGAACACCTGAAAAATATTTAAAAGACTTAGAAAACGTACAATTTTTTGACTAATGCTACTATACACAGAAAAACAACTCGAAGAAGCTTGGCAGGAAAACTGTAAGGCTCGAGCAAAGCTATCAATACCTTGGCTAACTATCGAGGACTTTAGACCTATCTACGAAGAAGAGATGGAGAAGTTTATGTTAGGAGAATACGACTAATGGGCTTTCCGTTTGAGATAATTACTATGTTGGCCTCCACAGTTCTTGGTGGGATTATGAGTGTCTGGGCTGAGAGTAGAAAGGCTAAGGCAGAACAACAAAAGCTTTTGATAACTCGTGGTGAGTTTGATATGAAGGCTCGTAAACAGTCCATGGAGCATGGTCTAAAAGACAAAGGCTTTGCTTGGACTAGAAGAATCATAGCTATCAGTTCAGTCTTTGCTATTGTCATTCTACCTAAGTTAGTCGCAGTCTACTATCCAGATGTCAGTGTGACTGTTGGTTACACTAACTGGAATCCGGGCTTTTGGTTCTTAAAAGAAGGCAGAGAAGTCTTTGAATGGATTACCTTTAATGGCTTAGTAATTACTCAGTTAGATACTAACCTAGTCTCAGCTATTATTGGGATGTACTTTGGAGGCAGTTTAGTTAAGGGTCGATAATGAATACTAATCAATGGATGGAGATACTAGAGACTGTTGGGATTCCAGCAGCCTTTGCAGTTGCTGCCGGGTGGATGGTTTATAAACTATTCAATGCTTTGATAGCTGACATCCACAAGAAACTAGATACCCAACATGGCATGATAGTAGCTTTGATAGACAGAATAAGACAAATAGACAATGACATAATAAGAATAGATACAATGTGTCGTACAGCTATGGGAGTCCCTGTAGATGTC
>Ga0208644_1002922_pt1 | contig 13414 bp, 18 predicted proteins | sample VirMetDEL_Nov_18_FD_184517 | JGI IMG/M metagenome (GOLD analysis project Ga0208644, IMG submission 184517) | Aqueous microbial communities from the Delaware River and Bay under freshwater to marine salinity gradient to study organic matter... | ecosystem: Environmental > Aquatic > Marine >... | reverse complement strand
ATCTGGACCCTAGATGGGATAATCAAACTTTAGAATATAACCTAGAAAAACACAATTGGCCAGAGTATTGGTTAGCAGTAGCAAAAGAAAAATTCCCCCAAGTTGAAACTTTAGAAACAGTTCACAAAACTTTAGATGTAAAAGAAGTTAGCCAATTAGGTGCCTATTTACAACAAAGAACAGGAGATGCAGATTTTATAGAAAGAGTAGATGCATATTATCAAGATATAGCACCACAATTATTATATGATGATGAGTGGATGTTACAGAGATTCTTTACAATCAGAATGGTTATTCCTAACCAAGCAAAAGTTGGCAGGCTATTACAATATCATCAAGGCATTTGGGTTGGTAATGGATTAGGATTAAGAACTATTTGGACACCTTTTACAGAATGTTATGGCAATAACAGTATGCAAATAATGGGTTGGGATATATCAGATGAGATTACAAAAAAATGTTATGAAGAAAAATGGAGTTATGATAAACTTCAAGAAGAATGTAGTAAACATTGTTGGCCTGTAACATTAAAACCAGGTCAGGCTCACTTGTTCCAACAGCATCATATACACGGTAATTTTAACAACGATACTGACATAACACGTTGGAGTATGGACGGCAGGATATTACCTAAAGGTGGACATTATCATAGAAAACTTCCTGGAGGATATTTTAGATTCTTAGGCGAGAAAGATGATGTAAGAGCTATAGACCCTGATAAAAAATGGGTTAGTTATGGTGGCTGGAATACAAAATTCAGTAGTCCTATACCTTTACCTATGCAACGTTCTATAATTAACCAGTATTGTAAAAAGCATGGCATAGTGATAAATGATTATCAATTTGAAAATGAATATGTTGATTGGCTTCCTGGTTTAGAGAAATTTATTACAGGCTATAATGTAGATGGAATTGTAATGTGTAGCATATACGGACTACCAGACGATCCTTTCAGAAGGCATTACCTTTTAAAACTTGCAGTTGAAAATAATGTTGAGATACATTTTGCAAATGAGTTATGTAGTGTAAGAGAAGAAAAAGACATAGAACACATTCAACATATATTTAAATTTGTAAATGAAAATACACCACCTAATGAGACTTTAGGATATGTATGAAGTATCATGTAATTTATCAACCTGGTGATGTAACTTACTACACTACAAATTTTACAGAAGTACCTACACCCATACATTTATTAGACAGTGAGTTTATGCTTAACCAACCTGGCACTCAGGTTGTGACTTGGCAACTAAACGATTTACCATTAACAAAAAAGTTTACTACAAGTCATATAAACACACTAAATCATTTTATAGATAACCAAAATAATTCATTCAATTATGCGTATGATGTTTATAGCAATCCTTTAGAGGAACCCATATTAAAATCAAGACAAGTAATGAACGATATTATAGACGAATTTAATAATGTTGAATGGGGTTGGTTTAACATATCAGATGATTTAAGACTAGACCCTATCAATATTAATAATGCAAAAATAAAAGCCTTAAATACATTGCACGATTTATTTGAGGATAACTTACCTATATTAATAGAAAAGAATAAAACACAAGAGTTGCCAGGTGATGTAGATTTTGATACTTGGTACAATAACTTCCAAACAATAAACATGATGGTTCATTACAATGAAGTATTAACACAATATGTTGGAGTTGATAATGACCATTGCAGACAACTTTTAGCAGAGGCATTTCCTAAATACTTTACATCACTAAAAGTAAATTACCAACCAGGCTTAGATAACGATACAATATATGATATAAAAATGGAGCCAGAAGACTATGCTGACTTTACATATATAAAACCAAAGGGATGGTTAGAATTAGACTTTGGTACTGTGGGTAAAGACTTATGGAGTTGTGCCTGGACAGATGATATAGAGTTAGTACAAAAAGGTAAATTATCTCAACAAACATACAGGCATCCTTGGGTAGCATTTGGTTGGTTACACCATATAGGCGACATACATCATCAAAACAATTTAACAGACAAATACAACAAATGGATTGAGGACAACAACGTGGGTAATTATATAGATTTAGATGACCCACAATACACTCCAGGCAGACACATATTAGGAGAGTGTATAAGTCATAACATAGATACACCTAACGATTTTATAGAACAAGTTATAAACAGTACACCTAAAATATTAGGTACAATACTCACAGACGACAATGATAAAACTTTATTATAACACTGAACCTTACAAAAATATAGTAAGTAGAGAACAAGATAGTGTTGACGTCTGGAATGACTTACCAAATAATCCACAGGACAGTAGTTTTTATAAAGTGTTAAACAGTTTGGGTATAGAGTATGAGTGGTCAGATAATCCAGATGACAGTATTGTTATAGCAGACGTTGGAAGTTTACATCACAGAACTCCAGAGTTTGAGCAAGTGATAGACAAAGTTGCCAACACTTACAAAAAGGCAATTATTTTAAGCACACAAGAGCCTTGGCAAAAGGATACAATAGACAAATTTTTAGGTTTGTATCCTAACATAATGTTATCTGATTGTCACTATCCTTTAACAAATGCAAACATTTATCACGACAGATATATTCCATTTCAGTATTACTTTACATCTATATCTAATACAGAACAAAATATAGTAATAAAATATCCTGACATAGATTATAAAGAGCATGTATATTTGTTTAATTGTTTAATGTTTAACTGGAGACCAGACAAGCATATATTAAGAACGGCATTAAAGTATTACAATTTAGAAGATAATTTAATTACATTTAGACATGAAAACCCTGAAGATAAAATTGAACAAATACAAAAATTAATAGATCATTCAAACAATGAAAAATTTAAACAACATGCTTTGACATGGTTCGATAATAATGAACTACCTTATGAAGAAGTATTTTTACAGCCTGGCAACAGAAGGTTTGATCAGACTTTCAGAGTATGGCCTAAAATTATATTTGATCAATCAGTTTTAAGTTTGGTATGTGAAAGTTTTTCAGGTACAGAAATACAAGCAGGTCCTTATGTAACTGAAAAGAGTCTGTATCCATTACTTAATGGACATCCACTAATTGTTTTTGGAGAGAAAGATTACTACAAATATCTGACAGAGTATGGATTTGAAATACATGACGAATTATTTGATTATAGTTTTGATGATTTGGATAGTCCTGTAGACAGAGCTCTGCAAATTACAGAACAACTTACACATTTTGATTTAGACTTAAATAAGAAAATAAATCCGTTTAATTCTGTCACCAGACAAAAGACTAGATCAAATCAATATTTGTTAAATAATAGGTCAAGTAAACTTTGGCAAAAACTTAGAGAAGACATGAACACAAATATAGAAAGGTATAATAGTATATGATACAACCACCTCTTTTTACTCATTTAAGAGCACCCACAGAAGACACATTAGTTGTTACAGCATTAGCAGGTGAGTTACCAGAAGCATTACCAGAAAAAATATTGTTTACAGGAGTAGGTAAAATAAATGCTACCCATGTTTTAACCAGATATCTATCAGCACATCCTGAAATTAAAAGAGTTATAAATTATGGAACATGTGGTGGAGCATACAATGTTGAGCCTGGCACCCTAGTTAAAGCAACCACGTTTATACAAGGAGATATGAACTGTGGTAACAAATTAGCAAAAGGCCCTGGTATTACATTTGGTGATGATGAAGCCATAGGAAGTGTATTAAACTTTGGAACAGATGGAGTAATTTGTAGAACACAAGACCAGTTTGTAGAAAATTTTGAAGCATTGGAAATATTTCAACATCTAGTAATCGATAACCTTTTTAACATTGTAGACATGGAGGCTTATGCTTTAGCAAAAGTTTGTGCTATGATGGGTAAAGACTTTATTTGTTATAAATTTGTATCAGATAAGGCAGACGAAAATGCATCAAGTGATTGGCATGAGAACGTAGCAAAGGGTGAGCCCTTGTTTTATAATATACTCAAAGAAGAACACGGATTTACACACATACAATAGGAAACTATTATGAGAATTGATTATAATATTCATTTAGATTATTCTGATGTACTACTTCAACCCAAAAGATCTACTTTAAGTTCTAGAAAGGAAGTACAAATATTGAGAGAATTTCATTTTAAAAACTGTGGTAAAACATTGAGTTATGTTCCTATAATGGCTAGTAACATGGACGGTGTAGGTACATTTAGTATGGCAAAAGCATTACAGGAATTTAAAATGATGACTGTGATCAGAAAACATTACAGTATTGACGAATGGAAATCTGCTGTAGGTAATGGACTACAATTAAAATATATTTCAGCATGTGTAGGCACAGGAGCCTTGTGGGACGAAAACAGTTTGGATTATGTTACACTTAAACAAGTAATGACAGCATATCCAGACATTCCAGCAATAACAATCGATGTAGCAAATGGGTATCATCAATCGTTTTTAGACTTTGTAGAAAAAATAAGATCAGAATATCCAGACAAAATAATTATAGCAGGTAATGTTGTTACACCTAATATGACTGAAGAACTAATACTTAGTGGAGCAGACATTGTAAAAGTTGGCATAGGTCCAGGTAGTGTATGTACTACTAGAACACAGACAGGTGTTGGAGTTCCTCAGTTTAGTGCCATTGTGGAATGTGCAGATGCGGCCAATGGTGTAGGCGGACATATAATTGCTGATGGTGGTTGTACCCAACCAGGCGATGTAGCCAAAGCATTAGGTGGTGGCGCTCATTTTGTTATGCTAGGAGGCATGTTAGCAGGACATCAGGAAAGCGAAGCAGAGTTAGATGACATGGGTAGAAGAACATTTTACGGTATGAGCTCACAAACAGCACTAGATACACATGGTGCCAGAAAGGATGGATACAGAGGAACAGAAGGTAAAACAGTAATACTTTATGACAAAGGACCTGTAAAAGATACTGTAGAGCAAATATTAGGTGGAGTAAGAAGTACATGTACTTATATTGGTGCTACACGCATCAAAGATATGCCCAAGTGTGCTCACTTTGTTAGAGTAAACAATGTAATTAATCATGTGTTTGACAAATACGAAACATGAAAGACTATCAAGCATTAGCAGAAGTAATAATGACTGAACCTGAGTTTAGACCAGGAGGCTTTGTGTATAAACATATTAAAGAAGCAAAGTCAGACTCTTTGGTAAGCATAAAGAGTGCTGTGGATAATATGAGCGATCTATATGATTTAGAACGAGAGGATATAGGTCAAATAAGCGAAATTATATTAAAGAAGTTTACTGATAAACAACAGTAACAGTTGCATTACCTTGCGTAGCAGTACCCTGAGTTACATAAGTCTTAATAGTGTTAGCACTATCTAATGTACCTGTGTAAATGTAATTTGGGTTTACAACATAAGAGCCTAATGATGTTAAGTCAACATAATCATTACTAAACAGTCTGTCAGTGTCAGTATCGTCACCTACAGTTATTCCAGCACTAGCACTATCAAATACTGTATTAACAGTAATTGTAACTTCAACAACTTTACTACCATTACTTACGTTACCTAATGTTACATTACCACTAGTGTGTATAACATCTGTTTTTAGTGTACCAGCATCTACTGTGGCACTATCTCTAGTTGTGAGTGTTGTTAAATGACTTGCCTGTGTAGGAGCATCTTGATTAGAAACATAAACAGCATATTCACCATCACCATTGTCTGTTACAACAATAATATCACCAGCATTAATTGTACTGTCAGAATAAAGAGCACTTAAATCTGCTTTAAATACTGTAGCACTAGCACCACTTGCCGCCGCACTAATACCTGTACTGCCTACATATCTAGCACCACTTACATAAATTACATTACTGGTTCCTGTACCAATATCTGTAGGTAAGTTTGTACCAATAAAATGTAGCACACCAGATTGATAGTCAAAGTACCATTGGTCGTCATTACCGGAGCCTGTTTCAAATAATTGTGTACCACTTGATTGTACATTACTTAAACCTGTAGCACCAGCATAAACTTTTAACTGATATGTGGAACCAAAACTAGGCGGCACCCAGTTTGTGGAACCTGTTTTCCATGTTCTGTTATCTGATGATGTACCATCTTCTGTAGTTTCTAAACTACCACTTATAGCATCTGAATATACATTTACTATACTGCTATTTGCTGAAGGTATTGTGCCTGGAATACTACCTGATTGTGACCAAATACTAGAAGTTTTAATGATAGGATCTGAGACTGTGGCTTCGTTAGGTGCTTTCTTATTGGCATTGGTGTCAGTCTTCATTTTGCCGAAGCCGACCTTTTTCCAAAGTAAATCTACCTTTTGACTATCTGATATTGCCATTAACTTATACTCAATCCAGTAAAAGAGTCTCCGTCTTCTAGTTTAATTCTAACCAATATGTTGTTGCCTGTAGCATCTGTGGCATTTTGATCACCTAATGTTAGTGTAAATGTATCTCCTGAGTATGCTGTACCATCTAGTATTCTGTCACCAGATGTAAAAGCACAACCATTTGAGCCATTACCACCATTGCCTGTATCAGATCCTGGAGTACCACTACCTGCGTATGTAGTACCAGCATCTAACCAGCCATTTAAGCCTGAAGCATTATCTATATCTGTGCCTGGTGCGGCTATAAAGAACCCACTAACTGTACCTGTAAGTGTTACAGTAAAGTTACTCATTGTGGTTCTACGGAAAGCAAAAGTGAAGTATTGAGCTCCACTTCTGCCTGTGTTCAAGTCTGGACCTGCGGGTAAATAACCTGAACTTAAATCTGTATCAAAATGTTGTACAGTATTGAATCTGTTTATTGCTTCTGAGGTACTTGCTACTGTTTCAGCACCACTCCAAGCATTTGCTGTATAGTTATTAACGGCATTATCAAAAGCAGGAGTATCTGAACTACTACCATGTCCTGTAATTCTAACTCCACCGTCATCAAAACCAGCACCTAAACTAGCACTAACACTTATGCTTGTCTCATCAAAACTTGGTGTTGCTGACCAAACTTGTAATTTAGTGCCATGATCTGCTGTATAACTACTGTAACCGTTTACATTTTGAGCTCTAAACTTAATACCTTCTACAGTTGCTACTGAACTGCTTGTAATGTCACATATAACATTGCCTAAAGCATAACTACTTGCTACACCAACATTAGCAATAGGTGTACCACTTGATAATAAACTACTTGCTCCATCTATTTGAGCATAAGTTCTGCTTTCTTGTTGTACTGCTGAACTACTTGTACCTTCAGCATTAATACCACTAGCAATATCAAATATACTGCTACTATCTAAGTATGCTTGTCCTGTTAGGTTATCAACTGTGGCACTTACTAGTTTAACTTGTGGTGAGCCACTGTTATAATATGGTACACCAGAAACATATCTATATGTTCCTTGTGTTTCTTCTTCTAGTGTAGCACTACCAATATTAACTGTTGGAACACCTGTAACATTGTCTTTGACTATATAAACATTATTAGTAGTACCTGTGCTGTCATGACTAATAGCCATACTGTGAACACCTGAGTTTATACTACTAATATCTTTTGTAATTCTTCCTGTGAATACCTGATAGAAGTTTTGAGGATATGTTGTTGAACTAATCTCATTGTAAGCATCACCCTCATTGGTAATAACTAAAGAAGTAAATGTTCCTGTCTCTCCAGTTGAAGTAGTAAATGCTTTGGTACCATCTGCAACGCCATCTATAAGAGCACTTGCTGTTCCACTATCACTTCTATAAGCATCACTTATTGTATTTGTATTAACACTTGTTGTTGTATCATATCTTCTAGCAGTTGTACTATTTAAACTGCTACCTGCCGCAAGTGAACCACCTGTGGCATCTTCGGCACCACTAGCCAATTTACTAGTGTCTTGAGCACTTGTACTAAGTGTTAAACTTTTGCTAGACACACTAGCAGGTGCGGCTGGTACATTTTCTAATGAAAATACTACAGTATCTGTATCACTTTGTGCTGTGATATCTGGAGTACCTGTAACTGTTATAGTTGTTGTATAGTTTCCAGCACTTTGTCCATTATATGAATGGGTAATGTTTGATGATAAATCACCAGCACCTGATGTTATGTTAGCATTACTAGTACTATCTCCCCAATCATAAGAGTAAACCGTTCCATTTACAGAGTTGTTATCTATTGTAACTTCTGCTCTGTCAGTACCACTAAGGTCTGTGCCATTATAAAGTGTTAAATTGTTATCGTTTGATGATGTTAATCCAGGAGTAGTTGTTGAGCCTGTGATACTTGCTCTAACGTCTGGTTCAACATGAATTGTAAAGTCTGTACTTGTAAATGGTGAGCCTGTATGACTTGAGATAACCTGTAAGTTACCAGTATAGTCTGCATTAGCACCACTGCTTTGCTCTGCTCCACTTAATTCATAAGTGTGATTAATTGTTCCGCCTGTATCACCTGAGCCTCCAGCACCTACGTTTACATCTGAAGTTGTGCCGTCTCCCCAATTATATCTGTAAATTATTCCAAAATCAGCATAACTTCCTATTGTTGCTTCAGTATTATTAGTAAACTGAACAACGCCACCACTTGTTCCTTGTTCATTAATTACGTTAGTGGTGTTTGCTGATATATCTGGTGTATGAGTATCGTAAACTTTAACTATTGCAGATGTATTGTTAGGAACTGTGCTAGGATCTGCTGTAGTATGAGTTAAAAGTGTTAATTTTACTGTTCTTAATTGATCTGTTTCCGTTGATGTTGTAAATGTATGAGCTAATCTGGTTCCTTGTGTACCACCAGCATCTGTATCTGCTGATATATTAGCATTAGCACTTCCATCGCCCCACTCAATTCTGTATGTGGCGTCTGCACTACCAATATTTGTAGTGTCATTGTCAAAGTACAATGCTGTACCGTCATCAACTATACTTACATTACTACCACCACTTGATGCCGCATAAAATTTAAAGTCAGCAACTGGGTCTGCTGTGTATAATGTAATAAAATTGTTCTTTGTTAAACTTGTTGTACTGCCTTCTCCTGCACCTAAATTATTAAATGCTGTAACTACTACATCAAAAGGAGAGTTAGTATTATCAGTATATGTATGAGTAGGAGTACTATCGCTTGTTGCAGTTGTTGAGGTGCCATCTCCCCAATCAATTGTATATCTGTTAGCATTACCTGTAGCACTAATTGTCAGTGTACTTACAAGTGGACTACCACCTGTACTATTATCAACAGTAAAGTCTACATCTCTAACAAAAGTATCATTATATACATTTAATACTGCTTCGTTAATTTTGTCAATCGCTTCTGATACTTTTTCTGTATTTGATAAACTAGTAACAGCACCTTGTCTGGTTACTGATGTATTACCTTCGTAGTCTCCTTGGTTTGGAGTAATATGCCAATCGCCGTCTCCACTAGCATCTATGTTACCTAGTGTTAAACTAAAACCATCTGAGGCGGCACTTGAACTTACTTCATCTAATTGTGCCTTTGTGACTAATGCAGATGATGTTGTGGCATTTGCGGCTTGGATTTCAGATAAAGATATGCCACCCTCATTAGTGACTTGAACAGTATCTGTAGTTGCATTACCTAATAATTTAGGCCCGTTTTTGCCTAACTAAAGGTTATTTCCTACACCAATTAATCCGTAATTCTTGACTTGTGCCACTAAATACTCCTAAACAATATACTTATTTATCAGAATCTGAAGGATCATGGCAACCGTTAATAGAAAACATATGATACTAGAATCTCTTGTAAACTTATTACAAGAAGATGACTTACCAAACATTACAACCAAAGTGTTAGCAGTTAAAAGCGACATTACAGAGCCTGCTATCTATAAACATTACAAAGGTAAAAATGAGATATTTCAGGCATTGTTTAAGTTTATAGAGCAGACTATTATAGACAAAATATATGAAGTCCGTAACAAACCTGTAAACAATTTGGAAAAAGCAAAAACTCTGTATTATTTTTTAGTATTATTTGTAGAAAGTAATCCAGGGTTTGCAAGATTTTTAAACAGAGAGTGTTTGTCTATAGACGAAAAAGAAATATCTGATAAAATTAATCTGCTGTTCATGAACATAGAAAATGAGTTTGGCAGTTATGGGTTTACAAAAGACCATTGCAAAATTATGATAACCACAATAGAAGGCATTTATACTAGATTTTCTAGATCTAAATTTAAAGAACTGCCCTCAAGTTACTTAGATTATTACTATGATGTGTTAGTCAACAACCTTTCTTAGTTGACATTTTTACATTTTTTGCTATAATATAATTTAAAATTAGTAGGTAGGTATGAAACAATTAATAATAGGAGATGTTCACGCAGATGGTATTCCATTTACCAAGGCTGTAAACTATTCTATACAAAATAATATTCCTATTATTTGTGTTGGGGACCTTATAGACAATGGACCTGATGGTGCAGAAGTCTGCTCTCAATTTTTATACCTACTTAAAAAAGGACATGCAAGAATTACTTGGGGCAACCACGAATGGAAAATATACAGGCATCTACTTGGTAACAATGTAGAATTAGGCCCGCCTAACCAAGCAACAATAGATCAGATGACAGAAAACCCAGAGTTTGCTAAAAACTTTATGGAAATATGTACTTATTGTACAGATTATATCAATATAAACAATAAAATTTATATTGCTCATGCTGGAGCTCATCCTGACTTTTGGAAGTTTGGTGATGACATGCACAAAAAAAGAAGAGATGTATTTAAATGGGGTACTGTAGACTTTGATGCCCCACAATATCATCACAAAGGACAAGACTATTGGATTAGAACATACGACTGGACAAAATATATCCCAAAAGATGTACATTTATTTGTAGGACATGATCCAAGACCTATGGTTGGTATTCCTGATTTTGACAACTTCCAAGACCATCCTGAAACTTATGAAAGTGAATTAGGAGGGCTCACTACATTCTTAGATTGTGGTGCCGGAAAAGGTGGTAAATTATTTGGCGTAATTGTAAATACAGATACTAGCGAAATAGAGCAGTATTTGGATTTTACAGATGGTTTTTGATTACGTTTTAATTGTTGTAATAGTAATGATGGCCTATATGATCTGGAATGACAGAAACAATAGGCCAAAACATTGAGATTAGATTATAAAGATTGTGGCACTATAGGATTTACCTGTAGTACATTTGATCTGCTTCATGCAGGACACATTACAATGTTAGAAGAAGCAAAACGACATTGTGATTATCTGATTGTGGGTCTGCAGACAGATCCAACAATAGACAGACCAGATAAAAATGCTCCAATACAAAGTGTAGTTGAGAGACAAATACAACTTGCGGCAGTAAAATATATTGACGAAATTGTGATGTATGCTACAGAAAGAGACCTAGAGGACTTGTTATTAACACTTCCTATAAATATAAGAATAATTGGAGAAGAATATAAATCAAAATCTTTTACTGGTAAAAGCATTTGTAAAGACAGAAATATAAAGATGGTCTACAATGGCAGAGATCACAGTTTTAGTAGTACCAGTTTAAGAAAAAGAGTATATGAAATAGAAAATGATAGAAATAATTAACTTTCAACCCTTTTTAGCATTGGCATTGTTTATGCCATTATTAAGTTCTAACAGCAAAATGCAATATGGTTTGCCATTAATGGCATTAACTGTGTATTATCTTGTTAGTGTAGGACTAGATATAGCACAATTAGGTTATTTTGCTAGTGTAGTATTTGCTACATTTATAGGTAAAAAGCTCAATATGTTTAAAGCATACTTTGTGAGTATGTTTGGCTATCACATATTGGCAAACTTGTCGCATGGCAATCCATTTACTATGGCGGCATTAGAGTTTGATGCTAGTACATTTACTGCAACAGCATTTTATCTAATATTATTTAAAACTATAGAAAAAATATGGCAGAAAGTATATCAAGAAGCGTAGCCAAAAGTGTTACATGGAGAATAATAGCATCTTTGACATCAGGTGTTATTGCCTTGGCATTTGGATTACCCATGAAGGCGGCGGTTGGTGTTGTAGTAGTTGATATGGTAATTAAGTTTTTACTGTATATTGGACATGAAAGACTTTGGGCTCATGTTGGGAGTAAATCATGATATTATGTATTTGTAAAAACATATCTGAAAGTAAATTTAGATCTGAAATAAAGAGTAAAAGTTTAGAAAAATTTATTAATGAAACAGGCGTAACATCACAATGTGGCTCCTGTAAAGATACATTAAAACAAATTATTTTACAACAAGCTCACAGTAAACTAGGCCAGATTTAAGAAAAAAAGGTTGACATTAAACAAATTTAAGTTACAATAGCAGAATATTATAGGAATAATTATGGCAGTTAAAAGTACAACACAGATGACAAAAGCAGAACTAATTGAAGTCATTAATGAAAAAAACAGAGTAATTGGTAACTTAAATGCTAAAATTGACGACCTTGAGGCAATGGCCGTGGCAAGTACAGCCAAACCGTTAGATGCAGATACAAGCAGACTGATTAGCACAATGAATGCCAGGATCAAAGCACTTGAGGAAAAGTTAGATGCCTGAAGATAAAGACAATAATAAAGCAGAATACTTTACTAGTGATGATAAAACATACAAAGTTTTTGTCTATGGCACACTAAAAAGTGGCGGCGATATCAGAGGATTACATCAGTTTGAAGGTGCCACTATTGTTGGCAAAGCAAAAACAACATATCCTGATTATGAATTGGTAGATCTAGGAGCATTTCCTGGAGTATTTGAACAGGGCGAACATTACATACAGGGCGAAGTTTGGGAAGTTGATTCAGAAACTTTGTCTGATTTAGATAGAATGGAAGGCTACACAGGCCAACCAGCAACAAACTTTTATCAGAGAACAATAGTACCTACAAATCAAGGCAAAGCATTTATGTATGTGCTGGATAGAAAAACATATCAGTCTGTGGCAGACACAGGCTCAGACAGAATTACCACAATAGATCAAACCCAGAGTTGGGATTAACAAATGGAAATCTTAGGGCTCTTTACATTATTCGCTCTTAAACATCTTATAGCAGATTACTACACTCAAAACAGTTGGATGATCAAAGACAAAGGCTCTTACGGTGCTTGGGGTGGAGTTGCTCATGCTAAATTACATGGCTTATTTACTTTTATTATCTTACTTTTATATGTTAATCCTCTAACAGCATTTTTATTTGGTGCATTAGACAGTATTATTCATTATCATATAGATTATGTTAAAAGTAATTTTTGGAAAAGCAGAAACTTAAGACCAGCAGACCAAATGTATTGGGTAGTTCATGGTACAGACCAGTTTTTACATATTATGACTTATGTTTTAATAATATTACTAGGAGTAGCATTATGAAACATATGATCAAATGGCTCAAGATAAC
>Ga0208644_1002918_pt1 | contig 13434 bp, 11 predicted proteins | sample VirMetDEL_Nov_18_FD_184517 | JGI IMG/M metagenome (GOLD analysis project Ga0208644, IMG submission 184517) | Aqueous microbial communities from the Delaware River and Bay under freshwater to marine salinity gradient to study organic matter... | ecosystem: Environmental > Aquatic > Marine >... | reverse complement strand
TATAAATTGGGAAGGCAGTAATAGTATCAAGAGCATTTATACCTTTACCATTATTACTATAATCTATACCTTTAGCATAATCAAATCTATTATAATTAGGATCACCTGGGTTGCCTAAATTAACTCGTTTTTCAATATTTCTTTTAGTATAATTTGGAGCTGCTGCTATAGTATTTGATAATAATTTACCATTAGCATCCTTAGGTAAAGAAGCGTGTAATTCTTTTCTAAAATCTCTTAATGTAGCTCCATAGGTTGAATAACCTGTTGTTGTAGAAGCTATATTAGGAGTATCATTACCAGCTTTAATAAGTTGATCTTGAGTAAAAGTTAAAACTCCATTAGAATTGCCCCCTAAATTATTATAGGCTAAACCTTGTAAAGCATTAGTTTTAGTTAAAGTTCCATCAACTGGGCTTATAGCATTATAAGTCTCATCAAAGATTTGGATTGTTTCTCCAGTACCACCAGGTAAAAGATTGCCTTTAGCTAAAACGTATTTTTTACTAACACCAAAATTACCTACTATTCTATTTAAATTAAGAATACCTCTATCTTTAGGAGGTATAACAGATTCAGGATTAAATAAAAGAAATGATTTGCTATCTTCCTCTTTTCCATTTAATCGTAAATCTATAGTTGGGGGTGTAGATTGGGGGTTCGCCTGTTTCGAAGTAGGGGATACTTCAACATAAAGATACTTTTTAGTATTAGGATTATTAAGACCTGTTCTTAAATAGCCCCCACCAGGATTTCCTGCAAAAGGAATAATAGTATTTCCAATACCTAATTCGGCACCTGGGCCCCCTGTGTAAGATAAAATTTGATTATCATATGGAGATATAGTAAGAGATTTGTTATTGATGGCAATGCCATTTAAGATCTTACTATTATATAATTGGGCTAATCTGTTTATATCGTAATCAGCTTCCCCAATATTACCTAATTCAAACTCACCATTTAATTTTTCTAAATATGTTCTTTGAGTTTGTTTATTAAAATATAACCCTTCACCTATACCAGCTACACTTGCTAATGTACTTAAAGGATTATATAAACCATCGTTTAATGGGCCTCTTGTATTTTGCTCACGAACTCCAATACGAGATAAAAGTTCTTGTTTACCTATAAATAAAAGACCCTGAGGTGAGGTTAAAAATTTGCCTACTCTAACTTCATCTTGGATTATTGCTCTGGGGAGACCAAATCCACCTCTAAAAAAGTCTGTAACATTACCACCAAGCCCACCTAAAGGAGGTAATCCACTAATTAACTGATATCCATTACTTTCTGGAGCATCAGGAATTTGTGTGATTACATAAGGTGGGTTAGTGTATGTCTTGTACTTTAGAGACTTAAGATTAGTCGTTGAAGATACTAAAGGCATACTTAACCATTAAGGTTATTAAAGTCCGTTTACTAAGAATCCTCTACCTTCTGGGGCGGCTAACTTGTATCTGTCACCGGTTAATTCTCCATTAGAAAAGTCTAATTGAGAAGGTGGTGGTAATACTACAACTGCAGATTTTTTAGGACCATCCATTCTAAAATAGTCAGCTTTTTGCATTTGTAAGTTAGGGCTGCCATCTAATGAGTAACCATCAGTTGGAGCAGTTGGACCAGCCCAGTGCATTTGGGTTTGAGTCTTAGAAGTGTTCTTTAATGGGGGTGGAGTATTTCCGTCCCAGTAAGTCAAATCTGAGCCTTGAGTGGTTAATTTATCTAATAATGAAGCCATAATTAAATCGATTTAATGTTTATTATAAATATCAACCCTTATTGAAGCTGAGCAGAATTAGTCATTTGTCCTACTTCTAATCTGTTAGGATTAATAACTACTTTCATTTGTGATATAGCGTGTTGCTGTTGAGCCATAGTTTCTTTTAAGGATTTTATTTCAGAAATTAAAGGTGATAAATCTATAGATGGAGCTGATCCTTGGTTTGTAGCTCTCATATCACCACGTTCAGCAACATTTAATGGTTTGATTTTAGCTCCTTCTGGTAATTGGACAATTTCAGGACCAACCTCACCTACTTTAACAGCACCACCTTCTTGTACTTCACCACCAAATTGAGCACCTGGGGGTTTGGCTTGGGCTGCTATTAACCCAACCATAGTAGCGGTACCTGCTACTGCGGCCGCTATACCAAGGGGTCCGTATTTAGAACTGCCCGAGAATATCTCTGCTATGGCTTTGGTAATTGAGCGATAAGCTGCTACTGCGGCTTTACCTGCCATAAAAGTCATGTATCCAACAGCAACACTTAATAATGGAACTAAAGCTACAGTTGAAGATAAAACAGAACTCATAAAACCTGCAATCATTCCTAATGGACCTTCAGCAATATCCGTAAATAAATCTTTCATTTTATTTATAGATTCAGTAAATTTTTCTTGTAAAGTAAGGTTTTCTATTCTTTTAGCTACATCTTCACCTTCAGCTGCTGCAATTTCTTCATAAGTTTTACCTCTATATTGTTCTAAAAGGAGCATTTCACTTAATTCACCAACACTCATACCTAATGCTTGAGCAAAAGCTTGTTGTTGAATAACGTTCATCTTTTGGAAGTCACTAAAATCACCCATCTGATTATTAATCTCATCCATTAATCCGGTCATGTTATTAGTAAGAGCAAAATAACGTGCTCTTTCTAAATTAAGTTCTTTACCGGTTAATAATTCAGCTTCTAATTCAGATTCAATAGAGGATTCAAAATTAAGTAATGAACCCGCTATTTTATTTACTCCTTCTAAAGTAGTACCTAAAGCAGTTGCTTTAGCTACAGCTTCAGTTAAAGCTGAGGTTGAGCCTTTGAATTGGGCTAAAGTATATGCTGATGATTTACCAACATCAGCCATTACTCCCTTAATGTCTAATTGGACTCCATATTGAGAACTTACAGATTGTGCTATTTCATATGAGTCTAATTTTTGCTTTCCAAAATCTTTACCAGTAGCTTCAGCAAAGAATTGTAATTGGGCAGCTTCTTCACCTGAGATTTTTAGTAATTTAGTTAATTCTGTTTGGGTTATTAAGTTTTTTTCATTTATTTGACCTTGTAATCCTAATAAAGCTGTTAATTCTCCCTGAGCTTTAACTAAATCTCGGGTTTGGATAGCCATTTGACCCGAAGATGAAGCAGCATCTGCAAAATCTGCTCTTAATTTACGAGCATCAGCACTGGATAATGCTAAATTCTTTTGAAGGCTAACAGTATCATTATCTATGGATACTATAGCATCTTTTATTTGTGTAAGAGCAAATATTAGTATAGTAAAAGGGTCAGTAAGTGCAGAAAATGCTTTTTTAAGAACGTTATTTGCTAACATTCCTAAAGCTTCAGTTTTACTTACAATTTCTCCAGTTTCTTCATTTATTTTTTTAATTTCCTTTTCAGTTTCAGCAAATGCAGATGCAGCAAATTTACCGAGACCTGGGATACTGCCTAATAATTTTGTTAAACCACCAGCAACGCCTAAAGTATCTTCAATTTGTTTTTCAACTTCTAATTCTTTTTCGCGTTCCTCGTTTTGCTTTTTTAATTCTTCAGTATTTAATTGATTTAAAGCATATTGTTGTTGAAGGATACTTAAACCTTCTGATTCTTTTTCAATTTGGGCTGTTACTTTAGATAATTTATTTTGTAAATTTACTAATGTTCTTTCATTGATTTCTTCTCCTTCAGCTGCTTTATTTAATTCAGCTTCAATAGATTTTTCTAAGTTTTGTTGTTGCTGAACCTTTTTAACAAAATTATCAGCTTCTTTTTTACGTTTTTCTCCTAATGATGCTGCTAAAGAATTTTGAACTGTGTCACTTTTATTAATTAAGTCTTTGTTTTTAGCAATTTGTTTATTAATAGCATCAATACCATTTAAACCAGTTTTTTGGTTTAAAATAGCTTGGTAAATATCTTTGTTATTCTTTAGTAACGTACTTTCAAAAGTAGTACGTTGTGTTTGGAGTCCTAAAGTTTCTTTTAGGGAATCAATAACAGAAGAAGAAATATCTAAACTTTCTCTTCTTAATTGAGCAGTTTTTTCTAATTCGGCATTAAGTTCCCTCTGCCTTTTTAATTCTTCTTCTGTAGCCATTAATGTATGTTATATGTAATAAATATTAAAAGTCCCAAAGTTTTATTAATACTTTGGGACTCTTTGTTCTTTACTATTGTATTGTTTACTTACTTTAGCAAATTCAGGGGCATTTATTGTACCATCTTCATTTATAACATTAGTAGTATTTCCTGATTGGGTTTGTTGCTTTTGGGATTCAGCTTGTTTTTTATAATGCTCTTGGAGTTTATTAAAAGTAAACTTACGTAACCAAATAGGCATGTTATAGACTGTATAATAGTCATAACCACCATTACCATGAAAAATTATTTCATGTATTTCAGTAAATAAAGATGCTCTAAAATTAGAAACTGTTCGCGATGTCAGGCCAAAAAAAGTCAAGTCCAATTGGAATTGTACGAAATCGACCGTCCTCCCCCTCGTAGGACATGTCTATGTCTGGCATAGTACTTTTATAATGTTCTCTTAATGCTCTTGAATCTGAGGCTAAAAGATAATTATTGATAAAGTTAATGATACTTTCCATATCACGATTACCACTTACTGAGGTAATAATGAAACGAAAACGAGTAGTTAGTTCACCTGCTTCAGGATTAATTTTTCTAAGACCTTCTAATTCTTTAGTAATGGATTTTTCATCTTTACCTGTTAAAAGTTTAAAGGTAATTTCAGTACCGGTTGAAGGCATAGTATAAGAAAACTCGTTAACACCTTCAGTTAAATTAGAAAAATCATCATTAATGTTATCTAATTTAGATAAATCAACAGTTTGTGTATTTTTTCCGTAAGATACCGTGTAATTTGAACCATAACCTAAGATACGGGCGGCCACTAATAAAGCATTTTTGTCGCCAATTAATAAGTCATCTAAACTAAATTTAGGACTGATTATTAGGGATTCTAATAATTTGTCTAAAACTATACCCTGTTGGATGTAGTTAGCGTTAGCTAAGATATCTTCTTCCTTAGCGGTCATATATTTCATTTCTACTTTACCCTCTTTAAGTGGGTGTCCCTCCGGATAAAAAAATCCTTTTGAAGGAAGATCAACTGTTTCAGTTGGGAATTTAAATTCTGCCATAGATTATTTGTTATAACTTGTATGTTTATAAATACTATAAAGGGAGGTTCTTTAACGGATTAATTAATAATTTTTACCTTGTATACGGTACAGATCAAAATCTTTGTATACTTTGGATTCTAATTTATCGACTCGAGAGTCGGTGTGTCGAACAACTTGTTCTTCAACACGGTTAATTTGTTCGTATAAATCATTTCGGTAGCGTTCTACCTCGTAATGTAATTCTCTAACGTTAGCATCTAACTCTCGTTGAGTTTTTTCCGCTTGTTTGCGGGTGATATTCATAGTCTTTAAGACCAAAAACGTACCTGCAACGATCAATAAATCGATCACTGCCAATACACCTAAAGTAAAAGATAGTGTTTCCATAGTTTTGTTTTAGTATTTAGATGTCAAAGAACCTATCCCTTATAGATTGAGTTATAAGATAAAAAAAGAGCTTGGCAAAGCCAAGCTCAAATTTAATTTTTGTAAAAAACTTCTTAGAAGTTCAATACACAGTAATCCATACCTAAGGTTACAGTAATGTTTACGGCACCGGCATCTGTATCCCAGTTATATTCACCAAAGTTAGCAGACTTAATGAATGCGCCTTTAATTACCCATTCAGAAACGATATCACCAACAGGGCCTAATACTTGGATAGTTGGATCTTTCTTATAGAAGTCGGAATAACCATCTCTACCTGTTACTGATTCGTGGTGTAAACGAAGCCATTCAATTACTGCTTGTGCACCTGAAGGTGTGATTGGATCGTATAGTGTCATAGTCAAATCATTCCAAACGGTTCTACCTTTTACTTTACGGTAGATGTTGATATGGTTTAATCTAATTTCACCTTGATCGAAGCCTACAGCAGATAAACCTTTAATCATGAAGGCAGGAATACCTGTAATAGTGAAGATAAATCTATTCTGAACTTTAGGTTCGAATGGAGTGAAGAAAATGTCGTTTATACCTAATACTGCCATTTTGCTGTGTTATTTATTTTATTATAAATATTAGTAGTTAAAACTTTTACGCTGGGAACGTTGCACCAGTTGGTAAAACGCTGAAGTCGAGGTAGATGAATTCGGCTGTCTTAGTTGGCTGGATGAAGATTTGACCTACGAGTTGGTTTCTATCAATAACATCTGCAGTGTTGTTTGAATCATCCATAATTACTCTGAACGCGTATAAACCTTGACGTTGTTGTACTGATTCTAAGTATGGGTTAACAATGCTTAAGAAGTTATTTCTTGTAGTTAGAGTATTTTGTTCGAATACTAAGTTGTTAGCAACTTGAGAAATGAATCCTTTAAGTTGGATTAACAATCTACGAACGTTTACTCTGTCAAGCGCAGAAGCTTTAGTTTGTAATGTTTTCTGACCGTATACTACAACACCAGTTCCTGGGAATGTAGCAATTGGGTTTACTTTACCTGTGTATAAGTTATCTCTGTTAGCTTGAGATAATTTTTGTTCAGCTCTAATTACTTGACCTAAACCACCTCTATTGATACCTGCAGGTGCGAACCATGGGTCTGCTGCTCTATCGTTAAAGGCGTATACACCTGGCATTAATGTTGAAGCTGGTACCCAAACGTTTTTACCTGTTTCTGGGTCGAGAACTTGACACCAAGGCCAATAAGTAGCGGCGTATGAAGTATCTCTGTTAGCAGCTTGTGCTGTTACAGCACCAACTGTTGAACCATATCCTACCATATCAGGAATGTAAATACTATCACCTCTGTTTTGAGTATTTAAGATAGCATTAGTGATTTGACCTGTATTAGTGGCAAACGCGTCTACTAAACCTGGGGTTGTTAAGATGTTGAATCTGTAATCATCTTGGTTGCTTAATAAAGCAATCATATTATCATAATCACTACTGTCCAAACCTTGTGTATCAGTATTGCTAATTTCGTTATAGAATTTAGCACCGGTAGGAGTAATTGTTCCTGTAGCATCACCAAAGCTACCGCTGGTGTTTACAGGGATTGAAGCTGTATATTGTGATTTGGCAACACCATTGTTATCGTAGTAATTTGGAGTTGTGTTATTTACAGCTTTAACTCTTACGTAATTTGATCTATTAGCGTAAGAACCACTTGTTTCAATTTGGTTTGTAGTTGGGTTGTAATTTTGTTTTTGATCACCAAGTACAGCTGCTATATAGTTTGGTTGAGTTGGGTCTAATGATAAGTTAGTCCAAGTTTCTAATACAACTTGACTATTTGTAGTATCATTACCTTGTCTAATTAATAAGGTAAATGTACCTGAACCTGTATTAGAATTTTGTACAGCCCATCTAATGTTATCAGAAGAACCACTTGGTAAAGCACCAGATGAATCTTGAGTTGAAGTGCTGTTCATGATAATACCTTCTGAGAGTGTTTCAAGAGTAAAGGCATTTGAGCCGGCACCATCAAAACCACCACCTAATGTACTTCCAGCTACAGTTGAACCATTAAATATGATAGAAACATTACCATTTAAAGCTGATCCTGAAAGTGAACCTGAGTAAACTAAATCAGTTCCGTTTGCTGAGGCTGAAACTAAGTTAACACTTGAAGAAGCAGCAGATCCTGATAAAGCACCATTAATTTTATTTGATAAATTTGTTACTGTAGTAGCCGCTGTAGATCCAGATAATACATAATAAGTTCTGTTAGGTATATTATCATTAGGCAATGGAGATTCATCAACTACAAAACTATAATATTGACCACTATAGTATATATTATATACATCATTATCAGCGATTGCTGATAAATCAATTGTTGATGATGTAGCAAACCCACCTGGGGTAGTAGCAATATTATTTACAATATTACTTGATGTTGCAGGTGACCATGTACTTGAAGCACTTACTACTCTTGCTACTAATAATGAATTACCACCATTAATAAAATAATTGTAGGCACTAATAGCAGTAAGGAATGAATATGAATCACCCCCACTGATGAAAGCACCACCAAATTTATTTTCGTAATCCGAGTAAGAAGTTACAATTGTTGGGATCTCAACTGGTCCTTTAGTTGCAGGACCAATAATAGCGGCTCCAACTGAGGCTGGAGACTGAACTAAGAATGACTGGTCGTTTTCTCTTGCTAATACACCAGGTGATACTAATGTTTCTGCCATTGTAAAAATAGATTATGTTTTCGTATAAATATCAGATTTTTTTTCAAAAAACTAAAAACCTTTAAAAACATAACCTAAAAATACAATCAAATAGAAGTAATTTCTCCGGTCTCTATATTTATACTTCCTGGTCCGTATTTTTCAGTTAAGTTAGTAGCTAATTGTTCACTTTGAATTTCTAAATCTTCGAGTTTACTTTTCAATTTAGTTTTTTCACGTTCAAAGTTAAACAATTGATACTCAACTTGACCCAGAGATAATATAACTTCTGACTGTTGATTCCTCAATTGGTTGATTTGATCTAATTCTTCTTGAGTTAATTTTTGACTCATATCTATAAATATTAAATTTTAACCTAAAAATATTTCATTAACATAACCCTCTTCACTACCATAACGACTTGGAACTTCCCAAGGATGGTATTCGGGTGAGTTATATACCCAATCTTCTACTCCTAATTCTTCAAAACGTTTAGCAATAGCTTCATTATAAAATTCCATAATTGTTCTTACACGACGTTGAATATCAGCGCGAGCAATATCATGTGAATTTTGTTCATCCCCACTGGCGTGAAGGAATTGAATGTATCCTAATTTAGGGATTTTAATCATTTTAGTATGAAGGAAAGTTCTTACTACTAATTCGTAATCATCTGCAATAGATAATTCACGGTTATGACCTCCTACAGCAAAATATGTTTCACGTCTCCAAGCACGAACGTGGTTTGGAATACCTACAATATGGCGAATAGTTTTAGGGTTAATATTGCAAGTAACAGCTACATCCCATAAATGATTATTGTAAGCTACTTTTTCATACTTACCATACCCCATTGCAAAACCTTCACCATAAGTAAGTGATTGAAAGAATTGATTTACTTCTACTGAATCGTTATAAAAGAAACCAGCGTCTGGGAATGCTTGGGTAGCATTGTATAGATCCATGGTACAGTTTTCAGTTAACATATCATCATGATCTAATTCTGCTAATAGATAACCGCGACATAGACTTGCTGCTCTGTACTTAGCTTCACCAATTATACCACCACTCTTTTCTTCAAAGCTGTATACTCTAACTCGAGGATCAATTGATGCTATATTTTTGATAATTTGGAGTGTTTTACCATTATCATTTGAATCATCTACAACAACCCATTCCCAATCTACATAAGTTTGAGCTTTTAATGACATGTAAGTATCATAAATTTTTACTCCAGTATTATATGAAGGAGTAAAATACGAAATCATTTTAGAATTATCATTAGTTAACATTTGATACATAGCACAATAGTAAGCATTGTGGCCTGTAGTATCGTTAACTTCAGTTCCATTAAACCAACGTTTTCTTACGTCATAAATGTTACCAAACAATTCAGGGAATTTAGAGTCATTTTCACCAATAGAAACTATAGAATCAGGACGGAATGATGTAATTACTTCATTAATGTTTTTATCATCAGAAACATACTTAACATCTAAAGAACAATCTTCAAATTCTTTGTTATGGATAGATTCAAGATGTGGTTCACCTGGGCCTACATAAAGTACTTTAGGGACTCTTGCTTTTTTAGATTTAGGTTTAACAGGTTCTTCTTTTTTAGGAGTTAATCTAACTACTTTTACTTTTTTACCTTCAGATTTGCGACCATAATATACTCCTTGGTTATCAGGATGTCTATCTAAAATACTAAATTGTTCAATATAATCAAATCCCCATTCTGGTAGCTTTTTTTCACACATTTCTCGTGTTGCTACGTCGTGATATTCGAAAGCAATTTCTTCAACACAATCCATTTCCTCTTTAGTAATAGGTAGGAAATTGATTTCTGAACCTTCAATATCACATTTGATAATTTGGGGTTTGAATTCAAGAAGTTTACGAATATGATCTGAACTATCTAACCATAATTCAAATACTTCATAACGAGGATCATTTTTGTATACAACGTTATATTTTTCTACTTCAGCGGGGTCGCCATCAAATCCTATTACTTGGACTGCTCCATTCTCGATAAACCATTCTGCTGAGCTAAGCATTCCTGGGTGGTAATATGCTTCATAAAAGGAGCAACCCATATCAAGGACTAATTTATCTTTTACATTTAAGAATGACCAATGGTGTTTAGGATCTTCTGTAGGGATGTTTTTCATAGATTATTAATTATTATTTTCTAAAGCAATATTGTGTAAGTGTTCTGGGTATTTACCTGTATCTTGATATAAGTTTGTATTAATTAAAAATACTAAATCTGGGAATGGGCATGTTCTTTCAGGAGACATTAGCATAGTAGTGATTTCAAGCATTTTTGCATATTCTCCTATCAAGTTATAACTTTCAGCTAACCCAATCAAGTGTTCGTTGCGCTGAGAGCAGAAGTTGTGTGCTTTTTGGTAATAAAAAATAGCTTTTCTAATATTACCTAAAAACTTATAAGCACGAGCTATACCACATATGCAATAGTAGCACATCTCATCCATATGTTTTGCTTCTCCAGTGTTTTTAAAATCATGTACTTGATGGACAAATTCTTCAAAGTAAAAAATACACCTACGAGCAAATTCTTCCGAGTGAGCTCTACCTAATGGGAAGAAATCACCTTCATATGTGTCTTCATAGCTCTTACCTATATAAAAGAAATGGTATCTATTTTCAAGTAATGTATTTTCACGAATTAATCGTTCTTCAAATACAAGGGCATCAGTTAAAAACTTAGTGGGCACACTCCAGCTTTGACCTGTGTTGTGTCCAACTTGTCTAAATCCTTTAGGTAAAGATACTCTTTGAAAATCTTGTTTATCTTCAAGATAATCTACATCTAAATAAATAGTTTCGTGAGCGGTATCGTGGTTAAATCTCCATGGTAATTTAGCATTCCAAATCCATGTTCTATAGTAAATTATACCACCACCCTGAGCTACTACATCAAAAGATTGAATGCTTGTATCCCAAAATACACTCCAATCAAATCCATTAGGATCAATTGTATTAGTTGTATCTACTTCAAGAGTTTCATCGCAGTCCATTTTAAGGATCCAATCACAACCATGGTCTGTGTCTAAACATTTTTGGAGTAAGTGATCACGATTCCAACCAAAACCAACCCATCCTTCTTCTACTTTGTAAATAAAGCCTGGGATGTCTTTGTCTTTAAAGAATTCATTTACTACTTCAGGAGTGCCATCTGTAGAACCATTATCTTGTAAAATCCAGAAGTCAATGTATTGATAACAAGACTCTAACATTTGTTTAATATTATGAGCCTCATTTTTAAACATCGAAATCATTACAATGTGAGTACGAGCTGGATCTGGGTCTTTATGGCGTCGTAGGTAATTGTAATAGCAAAGATTTTTATCAATAGTTAAAGGAGTAGTAATTTTAGCTATCTGGTTAAGATAATCTCCATCAGCTTCATAATGAGATTGATATCTTATATGTTTTACAGCACTCCATTTCATCATATATTGTGCAGTGTCTAATCTATCTCCTAAAAGATTTTGACTGGCTGGGAATCGGGTTATTCCGTTACCTTTTTCTTGACCCCAATGAATTAAGGTTGCTTCTGATTCCAAATGAGGTTTAATATTTTCATACCAATCAGGGTGAAGAATATTATCATCATCTAAGATGTAAAACCAATCATTATCACTCATATTAAGAGTGTCTAAAGCATAGTTACGATTAGGATTACCATAATCCCCAGTAAAAGGAGATTTTAAATTAATTGCTCCTTCAATGTTGTACTCATGCTTTAAAGAAGAATCGTAAACAATAACCCATTGACATTCTGCTGGGATTGTTTCTTTCATTCTCTCTAAATTAAGAGGACGGCGACATGGAGTAATGATGTATACCATAAAATTTTATTGATTATTTAAAAATTCTGTACATTGGTTAAGGATTGATTCGTAATCAACTCTGATGACTTCAAGGTAATGATTAACAAAACTACTATAAAAATTAAAATAATGTGGATGTTTAGTAAACAACCATAATTCATTTAAATATCTTTTATATCTAACATCTTGATCTAAGTAAGTAGGGTCTAATTTAGATACATAATCAGCACGTGCCCACCAAAACCCACCTTGATAGTGAGGAGCTGAGAAGTTTTCAGATATTTCTCCTGCTTCATTATAGTACACAGCATTAGGTACTAAATCAATACCAGCACAATCAAAAGTATTAAGAGCTTTAACACATAATTCCCATTGATCAATATTAAAAAATTCTAAGTAGTCTCTAAAAGCTTGTTTAGATTCTTCATGAAATGAATTTTGCCAAGAAACACCTAAAGAATGGAATTGAAATACTTTATATTCGGGGTTTTGTTTACAAAATTCATAAATGTGTAAGTTAAAAAAATTAGCGCTTTTATTATAAACAATATTACGAGTTTTGTCGGGGTAAAATGGAAGTAGATCATCTCCATGGACAAAAATGTCTATAAAATCAATATGATCGTAAAGTCCAGAGTTTTTAAGTCGGTTGATTTGTTTTAAATAAAATTCACCTTCCCACCAACTATCATTATCTGATTGACCTATATTATAAAAAACCGCTATTTTATGCTTCATACTTTTTCAAAATACCCTCCAATATCAAAAGCAGTATTCATATTAATAGAACCCTTAGAGTTAGGTACAAACTTATTTGGATCTACTAATCTAAAATCTACAGAAACACGAGTTTCATTACTCTCATTTTTCTTATTTCCATGCAGTAAATTAGCTCCACTAAATACTAAAATTTCCCCATAATTAACTAAATATGGTTTATAGTCACCTTTATCTTCTGAACTTTCAGCCCATACTGAGTTGAATGGGTTTGTATTTACAAAGGGCATCCAGAAGTTTACTTCGGTAGATCCATGTTCATATGTTTTATCTTTATGCCATTCACCAACTGCTACATTACCATTACCTAATTGAACCCTAAATGTAGGAATTTGTTGATAAATTAATTCTTGATATTCAAATCTGTCTTTAATGTCTTTTACCAATTCAAGATAAGTAGGAAAAAATTCAGTTTTAAACTTATCATAATATCTTTTATGCCATTTAGTTTTTTGGTCTTGTTCACGTGACAATAATTCGTAATTTTCTAAAAGATGGAGATCTTCTAAACGATTACTATCAACTTCAAGC
>Ga0208644_1002917_pt1 | contig 13435 bp, 18 predicted proteins | sample VirMetDEL_Nov_18_FD_184517 | JGI IMG/M metagenome (GOLD analysis project Ga0208644, IMG submission 184517) | Aqueous microbial communities from the Delaware River and Bay under freshwater to marine salinity gradient to study organic matter... | ecosystem: Environmental > Aquatic > Marine >... | reverse complement strand
CTAAGCGTATGAGTTCTGGCGGCGGCATTAAAATCCGTGGTACTGGAGCCGCTACTAAAGGAACACGTGCTACAGGACCGATGGCGTGAACTACAGCGCTCTGTTTGAGACGATCAAGGGATATTGTGAAAACGATTTCCCTAACACGCAGTTTGGAGACGCCTCCGCTGCGTCGATTACCTTTACGTCAAGAGAACAGATTGATACGTTTATCCAGCAGGCAGAGGAAAGGATTTATAACTCTGTTCAGTTCCCTGCTATCCGTAAAAACGTAACCGGTACTACGGTAACAAGCAATAAGTACTTATCTGCCCCTTCAGACTTCTTAGCTGTCTATTCGATGGCTGTCATTAAAGCTAACGGGGACTATGAGTACCTTCTGAACAAAGATGTAAACTTTATTCGGGAGGCGTATCCCGGCCCTACATCTACCGGCACTCCTCAGTATTACGCCTTGTTTGGCCCTACGACGATTAACGCAAACCCACCTGTTATTACAGATGAGTACAGCTTTATTCTTGGGCCTACCCCTGATGCTGCTTACAGCGTAGAGCTTCATTATTACTACTATCCCGAGTCAATTACAGTTGCTGCTGACGGGCGTACATGGCTTGGCGACAACTTTGATAGCGTCCTTCTTTATGGTTCTCTTCTTGAGGCATATACATTTATGAAGGGTGAACCAGACGTGATTGCCAATTATCAGAAACGCTATGACGATGCAATGGTTCTAGCTAAGCGCCTTGGCGATGGTATGGAGCGGGGTGATGCATACCGCGATGGTCAAATTAAATCTAAGGTGACCTGATGTCTTTTACCGGAAACTACACCTGTAATTCGTTTAAATCAGGATTGATTGACGGAGACTTTGACTTTGATACGGATACGATCAAGATCGCGCTTTATACGAATAGCGCAACGCTTAACGCAGATACTTCTGCATATACAACAACTGGCGAAGTTTCTGCATCAGGCTACACGGCTGGTGGGAATACCTTGACAGTCTCAAAGGGCATCACAGGCGGTACGTCTTTTATAACTTTTACGGATACTTCGTGGTCATCTGCTCTTACGGCCCGTGGTGCATTGATTTATAAAGACGGTGGTGGTGCAATATGTGTTCTGGACTTTGGGTCTGACAAGACATCAACAACAACTTTTACGGTCGATTTCCCGGCGGCTTCCAGCACGGATGCGCTAATTAGACTTTCTTAGGAGTAAGAAATGAAGAATCAAGCAAAAGGTGGCGGCAAGTTCTTCGTAGAGTGCTACGACAAGGACGGCAACCTCAAATGGAAAACAGAAAAGCATAACCTCGTGGTCAATGTTGGCCTTCAGGATATGAACACTAAATACTTCAGCGGCTCTAGCTATACGGCTGCTTGGTACATTGGTCTTTACGGCGCCGCATCATCAAACGATCCAGCCGCTGGTGACACGATGTCCTCTCACGCTGGATGGACAGAGATCACGGACTACACTCAGACAACCCGTCCTGCCGCTACGTTTGGCACTGCAACAACGGCTGACCCCTCGGTTATCAATAACTCTGGTTCGGTGGCTGTATTTAGCATGAACGCTACGACGACTGTTGGTGGTGCTTTCTTGGTATCGGACAACACCAAGGGTGGTTCTGGCGGTACGCTTTTCTCAGCCGCTGACTTTGAGTCCCCCGGTGATCGTTCAGTTGTGTCCGGTGACACGGTTAACGTAACTTACGAGTTCAGCCTCGACGCCGCTTAAGGAGAACTAGATGGCGACTAAATTCGCAAAGGGCCAGACAGTTCGTGTCAACGCAGTCATACCACAGGGCGAGATCATTGCCCTTCGTATGACGGAAGATGGGCAGTTCTTTTATCAGTTTGCATGGACTGACGTTAATGGTGTTGAGCAACTGCGCTGGTTTGCTGAAGAAGAGTTAGTATCGGTCGAGTAGATCGTGGCCTCTTATGATGTCTCAGTAACCGAAAACTGCAACGCTGGAGACACGGTTTCTGGGGTTGTAAGGTGGGCTGTTTCTGTCTCAGAAGCAGTTGAAGCGGCTGAAACGGTAACGCAAGCTGCTGACTGGTACGCCATAAGCACTGTAGGGGCTACTTCTTGGACCCCGATTAACTCCTCGATGTCGCCATAGGATAGGCTATGTTTGGTTTTGGAACCCTATCTCAAGCGCCTTTTTCAACCCTGCCGGGAGCAGGTGGGCAGGTTTACGATGTCTCTATTATTGAGGCAGCTTTAGCTTCAGACTTATTTTCCAGTGACCCTATTTACGCTACGCTAGTTTCAGAGTCTGCTACGGGTGCGGATACTACCTCCAGTAGCTCGGTGTTTGTGTCGAATATTGCTGAATCAGCAACCATGTCTGAACTTATTTATGGGTTCTCGTTCTTTGGTAGTGTGGTCTATAACGCAGCCCACATGGCAGACGCAACAAGCAGTATTACGGAAACCAATTCAGCGTTCTCAGACTCGGCGGCTATTACGGGTACCGCAAGTAGTAATATGGACGTATTCCCAGTTTTTGTTGATGGTGCCTCTGGGTCGGCTACGTTTGATAACCGCATGGGGTTTGCTGTTGATATTGCAGAATCGGCTACTGGCGAAGATCAGGTAGCTATGAGAAAATTGTGGGAACTCATTGATGACTCTCAAACGCCCGGATGGCAGGTCATCATAACTAAAGGTCAGGGGTCGTCCTAATATGGCTTTCGTTCTAAAAGACAGAGTAAAAGAAACATCCACAACCGCCGGGACTGGGGCACTTACCTTAGCCGGTGTGCCTGCTGGCGGATTTCAGCCCTTTTCTGTAATTGGCGATGGTAATAGCACTTATTACACCATCTCTGACGGTACAGACTGGGAAGTGGGTCTGGGTACTTACACTCTATCAGGGACAACCCTAAGTCGGGATGTTGTGATTGACTCCAGTAATTCTGGGAGTTTGGTTAACTGGGGGTCGGACTTAAAGGATGTATTTGTTACCTACCCTGCTGATAAATCGGTTTATTCGGCTGGTCCAGTTATTAAAAGCCAAACCGGGGCGGTTTATACAAACCAGAACACGATTGCTGAAAACTCTTCCCTTCCGACGGGCACCAATGGGTTCAGTGTTGGGCCGATTACGATTGAAGACGGTGTGACTTTCTCAGTACCGTCAGGACAAACATGGGTGGTGATCTAAATGTCCATTACGATTAAAGGCGGTAGTGGCGCTTCTGCTATTAGCAGTAATACTAGCGGTATTGTTATTGAAGATTCAACGGGGGCTTTTACTGTCCCAACAGGAACAACCGCCGAACGCCCCGCCAGCCCAACGGTGGGGATGATTCGCTATAACACCTCATTAAATTATTTAGAGCAGTATGACGGATCAAATTGGGTTGAAGTCACGCCCGACCCCCCTGCTGTAACCCCTGCTACTGTAAGCGACCAAGCGAACACGAGTACAGGGTATTTTGATTTACCTGCTGGAACTACTGCTGAAAGGCCCGGAAGCCCTGCCGCTGGGATGGTGAGATTTAATACAACTACCGGGAATCCAGAGTGGTATGACCCCGCAAGTGACAGTTGGTTCTTTTTATCTCAAGGAGCTAACTACACCATTGACTACATAATTGTCGCAGGTGGGGCAAGTGGTGGAGGCGGCAATGGGTATGGCTCGGGGGGTGGTGGGGCTGGTGGCTATATTGCGAATAACGGGCTAATTGTTGGCCCCGGATCTATTTTTAGTGTTGTAGTAGGAGCTGGTGGTGCGGCTAAAGTCAGTGCAAGCCAAGGCGCTAACGGCAACGATTCTAGCTTTAATTCTCTAACTGCTATTGGTGGTGGCGGTGGTGGTTATGATCTTGGGGCTAGTACCAGCAATGGTACTTCCGGCGGTTCAGGTGGTGGCGGATCACAAAATTCTACTGGAGGCGCAGGTACATCGGGCCAAGGTTTTGCTGGAGGTAATGGGGGCGGTAACGGAGCAGGTGGTGGCGGTGGCGGTGGAAGTGAGGTAGGGGCTACTGGAACCGCAAACGGCGGAGATGGTGGGGATGGATACCTTTGGGTAAATGGAGCTACTTATGCAGGTGGAGGAGGGGGCGGTGGTAAATATGCCGCAGTATCTTCTGGCGGATTAGGTGGTGCAGGCGGTGGCGGTAAAGGTGCTGACGTTAGTAGTGGTACTGGGGCCGTTGCGGGTACAGCTAATACGGGGGGCGGTGGCGGTGGTTCTGCCAACACTAATTCTTCAAGCGGCGCTGGTGGTTCTGGAGTTGTAATCCTTAGATATGCTGGCCCTCCAAGAGCTACTGGCGGGAACATTACGGAAGTGGGTGGATACACCTACCACACATTCACTTCTTCAGGGACGTTTACATCATGAGCCATTTCGCTAAAGTTGTTGACGGCGTAGTTACTCAGGTCATTGTTGCTGAGCCTGAGTTCTTTAATACTTTCGTGGACACATCGCCGGGGCAGTGGATTCAGACTTCCTACAATACTCATGGTGGTCAGCACCCTGAAGGACGCCCCTTACGTAAAAATTATGCTGGTGTGGGTTTTACTTACGACGCACAGAGGGATGCTTTTATTCCTCCTAAGCCTTATACTTCATGGGTATTGAACGAGGATTCATGCCTGTGGGAAGCTCCAGCACCGTATCCCGACGACGGAAACGTCTATCGCTGGGATGAAAACACAACTTCTTGGGTTCAACTACCGGAGTAAATTATGGCCGCAGTTATTAACAGTACGACAACCGGTTCCGTTGGAATTATTGTTTCCGGTGGGGCAGACAATCAACTAAATATTCAGACCGCTGATACTACGGCGATTGCAATTGATGCGTCGCAAAACGTAGCGGTTACTGGCGATTTAACTTTTCAAAACGGGCTATCAGCGGTGAGCGCAGGCAAATCAATCGCCATGTCCATGATTTTTGGCTAGGAGTTCTAAATGGCAAACCCAAACATTATTAACGTAACCGACATTCGGGGCAAGACCAACTATTTAGATGTTACGGCTTCTGCCCTTTCGTTGGTGTACAACGCCGCCGCTTCTGGTGAGGTCTATAAGGTCAATACTGTTTCAGTAACGAACACCACGGCGTATGCAATTTATGTGTATTTGCAGGTCGTTCGCCCTGTGGGTGCCGTACCGACTACATACGAAGTTTGCTATAAAGTTAGTGTGCCCCCCAGCTCAACATTAGTATTGGTGGCTAGGGACTCAGGGTTTTATTTAGAAGAAGACGACGATTTACAGATCTATGGCTCGGCTACTGGTTTGACCGCATTGGGGTCTTATGAGGTGATCAACTAATGTCCAAGAACCGTAAGGGTGGCCTTGTAGGCCGAAATAATTCTTTAGAGAATCCCATCCCAAGTGGCGTTTGGTCAGCTACTGAGTTAGCTATCGCCAATTCGTATGGCGGGGAAAAGGCGGGTCCAAAAGGTCCCATTACGGAAAGAAAAGTGAGTTCGGAGGTATTGAACCCCGATACTGACCCGTATTATACGTACACAAACATGCACATCACTACTGAGGATGTGGATTGGTTTCATAAAGACCGTAGTGGCAATAATTGGCATTGGTATATGCAAAAGGCTGATGACTATCGGGTAAACCCTATGGTTAGAAGTGGCCCAAAATACCCATATTGGTCGATTGTCAAGACACATAAAAATTCAGCTTATCGTGTTTACGCTAATACGGATGTGGCGCAAAGGTTTAATGCTGACCCCTTTACGATTGATTTTTGGTATCAACGACACATAAAAGACGCTACACAACGCTATATTATGGGCCGTGGTGGGCAGGCTGGTACATCTTCCGGTACTGGGTGGGTTGTTGGCTGGGATACAAGCTATAACTTATTTTTCTACGATGCTGTTGCTAATGTTACCCATAAAGTTAGCGGCATAACTACGCTTGCAGACACTTGGTATTTCGTCAGTATTTGCCGTGCAAGTACTGGGTCTAATGATTTTACAATTAACATTAACGGTACCAATTACTACACCGGGACTTGTGCTTCTAATTTCGATGACACAGGTGCAGTTGTCTTACTGACAGATAGGGTAGCAACAGCCGCAACCGACTTCGTTGGCATGTTAGCTGACGTAAGATTCTCAGGGAATAGTACGCCTACAGCGTTACCTACTGGTCCATTGGATATGACTGGGGCCAAATACAGTCATTCAATTACGTCTAGGGATTGGGAAAATGTTAGGGATACAACAGGTGCCTCTCATCAACCGCAAGGATATGACCAAACAGTTATTCAGTATCTTTCTAAAGAACAGAGAAATCCTTGGGAAGACGACCCAGCACACGCCGGCTATAAAAGAAATTACCTAACAGGTAAGGGGTCAAGCTCTTGGTACAACCAAGATGGGCGGGGCTATTTAATACTAGACAAAAATGCTAGTAATACAGACTTAAGGTTCGGTACAAACCCGTTCACGGTAGAAGCTTGGGTTTATGGTGCTTGGGACGCTAGTGGTACTAACACGCAATTATTGGGTAAAGGAGTTAATGCAAGTTCTGGGTGGGCCGCAACAGCCCAGCCAAACAACATGCGCTGGGAAGACGGCGGTAGTTACGTACAAACTCCCTATTCAAGCAATGACATACGAGGTGTTTGGAACCACTATGCGTGGGTCCGAGAGGGTACTGGGACCAATCAGTTTTATATGTACCTTAATGGCATCCGTGTTTATGTCGGCACAATAAGCACAAACTACACTCAGACTGAAGATTTATACGTCGGTAAAGGCAGGAACAACGCTTACGGGTACTACGGTTACATTTCTGGTATTCGCATATCCAATACAGCCAGATACACCGGCGACAGTTTTACGCCCGATATCGACACAACATTAGAGGCCGATGCTAATACTATCTTTCTACTGCACAGCCCGGAAGTAGATAGTGACGGTGTTCCCAATTCGAGTGAGGCAAATCTTTTTGATTTAGGTTGGGCCAGAATGGCGCATTGGACCAATCAGTTTTATGGTCTTCGCCCCGGACAGCGGATGCCACTGGGTAAATGGGGTTCAAGCATTATCAATACCGTTGGCTATAACAACAGTTGCACTACTGTATACACATCAGTTGCTTATTATTGGGACATAGATTACCCAACCAAACGTGATTTTTCAGTCGAGATGTGGGTAAAGCCACGATCAAGAGAAAATACTCAACAGTCTTGTTTATTTGATATGCGGCCTAGCGGTAATTGGAACGCAAATACAATAGCGATATACCATAATCAATTTTATTCTAGTCAGGGTGGCATTTATGTGCTACGAAATGGGCAAGTATTTTTGTCTGGCTACGCAGATTGGACATATAACGAGTGGCGGCATGTTTGTTTGACCCGCATAGGTGATGTGTGGCGTTTGTACATCAATGGGAAACTTATGGAATCCCGGTACGACACTACATCCCTAACTACTTACAACATGCGTAAAATCACAATCGCCAACGGTTCACATGACGTTGATAATATTAAGTATTTTTACGGCAACATTAAAGATGTGAGATTTGCGATGGGGGCTTCAGAATACCCCGCTGGTGATTTTATTGACATCCCACAGTCGGAGTTAAGGCCCACAGCAAACACCACCTTCTTAACCCATAACAAATTTGGCTTATTGGATACAGCGAATGACTATTACTCAAATGAAATACAAGTATGGTCTGGATACTATGATGTTGCAAATTACGGTAGGCCGGGAAATGCTTGGACTATGGAGCCTTCGCCCACAAGCCCTTATCTGTTAAGGCCAAAAGTAGATGGCTATAACCCAGCAACCGATGTGCTGTTGTCCGATGTTGGTGGGGAACTAGAACGTGTAGACCACACAACATGTGCCATACGTAGATTCTGGAGTACGGACGCTGGGAACGATCTTTTCTTTGGTCGGTTAGATAAGCCCTTTACCTACGAAATGTTTATTTGGGGTCAGGAAACAACTACTGGCGCTCCATCTGGTACTTCGGTATTTTATTCAGCGACTACCACTGGTCACACAGGAATATATGTTCTCTTTAACTTTTCTAGTGGCACAAGTTCTTTCCAACGCATTAACTTGCGGTGGTTCACAAATGGAACCGTGTACGACTACAACACAAATTATGCATGGGATTACAGGGCGCCAAAAATTAAATCTTGGAACCACTTTGCGTTTTCTTATGACCCGACTCAACCTTCCGCAGAAAGGTTTGCTTTATGGTGTAATGGGTACCGCCAACAATTAACCTCAGCCCCACCACCACTTGATAACAGCGTCACAACTTACGTTTCAAACCCACATTCTTATACTGCGGGGTATAGGTTAAGTACGTCTGTTAGATATGACCACCAGTCTTCAACTTATACCGTTCCTGAGAAATACGAACTTGATGACAATACGTACTACTGTATGGGCCAAATGCCTAATACTATGACGAATAATACTGGGTGCGACACTATTTATAACCAAGGCCCGGTCATTACTGATAACTGTAAGATGGAAGGTTTTGGTAACAATATTCTATTTTTAAGCAATCAAACGGTTACCAGCAAAACTAACCGTATAACGTTAGGGCAGTACGCTTGGGCTGACCACATGCGGGTATTCAAGCCTTGGGACGATTGGACAATTGAGTGTTGGGCGGCATGGCAACCTGCCGCAGTTGGTGGTAAAAACTTTACAACATACCAGTATATTTGGAGTTTTAATAATTACCATCAGTGTGGGTTAAATTCTTCTGGGCAATGGATGTTCTGGAGGGCGACTGATAATTCTGATGGGTCACTGACAACAAAATCAAACATGACCATAAGCACTGGGGTTTATGCGGCACTAACCACAGAAAACAGAATGGACCATGTTGTTATGTGCCATAAGAACGGAAATATTTATTGCTATGTAAATGGCATACTCATGGGCACATTGATTAACGCTCAATGGGGTACAAGCTCCTACGCCCCTAACAGCAATAGCCCACAAGAAAATTACTATACAAGCATCAATGTATCTGATTATTGTCGGGTTGGCGCAGATTGGCACTCTCGTCAAGATCGTTCTTGGCAGGGTGTGATGAACGACTTTAGATTTACCCATATAGCAAGATATGACAACGCTGTGATCAATGGCGTAAACACGATGGTTTATAGGGATACTATGGTACCCGCACTCCCAACACAAAGGTTCCCCAAAAATGAGCAGCGCAGCGCTTAACGGCTTTCAAACTCCGTTTGATAATTTCCCATCTAGTCCGTCTGATGGGGATGTCTATTTAAATAAATGGGTTTCGTATACATATTCGGAAACCTTAAGTACTTGGGTGTCTGATCAGATTAACGAGTCTTTTACGTATTCGTCTGACAACAATGTATGGGAGTTAAAAACTCCAGAGTCAAAAATGGACACCATCATGTATTTTTCGCTTACTGGAGATAAAAAGGTAGCGTTAACAGAGGGTGAGTATCAGTTTGACCATTTAAAAACTGACCTTGAGCATCGCATCTACGTACAGAAAACAATCGCCCTCCAGCATGGCACCGAGGAAGAGTTTGCAGACTATTTTTCACAATTAGACGCTATGCTAGAGGCAGACGACCCCATGCAGGTGAATTTCCCCCCAGCACCGTTTCAGGAGTAAAACATGGCATCAACCTACTCAGACCTTAAGATCGAACTGATCGGTACCGGTGAGCAAGTCGGTACGTGGGGTACGACTACAAACACAAATCTCGGCACAGCTATTGAAGAGGCCATCACAGGTTCAGCAGACGTTACCTTTTCCAGTGCTGATCTCACGCTTACCTTAACTAACACCAACGCTTCGCAGACCGCACGGCATTTACGGCTTCGTCTTACCGGAACATCGGGCGGCGCTCGAAACCTTACGGTGCCTGATATTCAAAAGAATTACGTTATTAAGAACGAACTGGCTGATGCGGTAACGGTTAAAAACTCAACAGGCGCCACAGTTACCGTTCCAGCAGGGACATCGTCGTATGTCTTCAGTACGGGTGCTGGCGTAGAGGAAGTGATTTCAACCTCTCTGTTTGTTCCGTCTGGGATTATCTCGATGTGGTCTGGCTCGATTGCCACTATTCCTGCAACATGGGCGCTTTGTGATGGTGGTACTTATAGTGGTGTAACAACCCCTAACTTAACCGATAAGTTTATTGTTGGTGCGGGTTCAACTTATGCTCCTGCGGCTACTGGGGGTAATAACAGTATTACGCTTTCAACAGCAAACTTACCTGCTCACACGCACACATTTAGTGGTGGCACTAGCGGCAATACAACCGGCATTTCGTTAAGCAATACACGTACTCCATTGCAGGTAGGAGACGTAGATCGAGGCACTAACTCGTCAAACTTTTCAATTGATAACGGTCAAGATGTCACACTTAACGACCCCGGACACTCTCACTCATTTAGCGGAACTACAGCCGCTACTGGTTCTGGTTCGTCTATTGACATTCGGCCTTTGTATTTTGCTCTGGCGTACATTATGAAATTGTAAATAATGGACCCAATCACTGCCCTCGCCACCATCTCAGCCATCTGGGGCGGAATTAAAAAAGCGGTCGAAGTCGGGCGTGAGGTTCAGGATGTTTGGGGCCAGCTATCGACTTGGGCGCAAGCCGCTGATGTGCTGGAGCAGGTGTCGGACAAGCCAAAAAAGCCGCCGCTATTTAAGAAGTTGGACTTTAGTAACGACACCAAGCAAGCCTTTGATGCCTATGCCGCCAAGGTCAAGATGCGTGAGATGGAAGCAGATATTAGGCATCAGTTTTTATATGGTGGTTTGTGCCATTTAGGTATGGACGGACTGCGGGAGTTTTACAGCATACGCCGCAGAATTCGTGAGCAACGAATCAAGGCTATTCAAGACCAGCTTGTACGCCGACGGGCTTTCTTTGAGGCTTGTTTCACAGGCGGGTTAATTATTGCTGGTGCGGCTGCGGTTATTACTATCCTCTGGATGACAATTCAACTTATTTTAAACGGAGGCCAGTAGTGTTTATTGCAGTGGCTTTTATCTGCCTTTTGAACGGCGAATGTCGGTTTGTGGTGGACAGGCAGATCACAAGCCTAACTGTATGTGAATTACGAAACTCTGACATATCAAAGTTATTTGAAATTGACGATAACGTAACAGCCTATCGGACAACCTGCATAAAAATACCTGAAGGACAACCTACATGATCGGACTAGACGCAATTCTTTCGATTGGAGAAAAGGTGCTCGATAGGGTCATGCCTGACCCCGAGGCCGCTGCCAAGGCAAAACTTGACCTTGCCAAACTTGCCCAAGAGGGACAACTAAAAGAGGTAGAACTGTATGCAAAAGATATTGACTCAGCCAGACAGCGAGAAGCTCAGATCGCAGTGTCAGAATATGCACCTCTCATTAACAAAATTATCACTCCAGTATTGGCTCTTTCTGTTACGGGCCTCAGTTTTGCCTTATTCGTGGTCATTATTTTTGTGGACGTTACCCCCGAGGGCAAAGACATCCTCATCTATGTCTTAGGTGTTTTAAGCGCCCTAGTGACCCAGATTGCCAGCTACTACTTCGGCAGTAGCATGGGGTCAAAAGATAAGGCAGAAGAGTTACGGAAGACGTTGAAATGAAGCTAACTAAAAACTTCTCTTTGCATGAGATGACCAAATCCGACATGGCCTTGCGCCTTGGTTTGGAGAATGAGCCTGATGAACAGCAACTTGCCGCCCTTACGACTCTTTGTGAGAAGGTGCTTCAGCCCGTTCGTGATTATTACGGCATGGGTGTAAAGGTGAACTCTGCCCTGCGTACTCTTCCAGTCAACCGGGCTATCGGTTCTGGAGACTCCAGCCATCATGTTCGTGGTATGGCAGCAGACATAGAAATCCCCGGCATCCCTAACGCAGAATTAGCCAAGTGGATTGCCGAGTACCTTGAATTTACTCAGTTAATTTTGGAGTTTTACACCCCCGGTGTCCCTGATTCGGGCTGGGTCCATGTGTCGTATGTGCCTGAGGACCTTAAAAAGCAGGTCTTGACTGCGACTAAGAAGGACGGTAAAACAGTTTATCTCCCCGGACTGGTAGCCTAAAATGCCGTTTCAGAAACTGACATTTAAACCCGGTGTTAATAGAGACACCACTAACTATGCCAATGAAGGTGGTTGGTATGAGTGCGACAAAATCCGGTTTTATTCCGGCTACCCCCAAAAGTTGGGCGGCTGGGCTAAATACACTTCTGAAACTTTCCTCGGCACTTGTCGGCAGATGTGGAACTGGGTCACGTCATATGCGGATAACTTCTTAGCGGTTGGCACAAACTCCAAAGCCTACATCGAGGTTGGTGGTTACTACTACGACATCACACCTATACGGGAGTCTTTCACCACAACAGATACGGACGATTGCGTTTATACAACCAGCGGCTCTCCTGTGGCGACGTTTTCTATTGCAACCGCACACGGTTGTCTGACTGGAGATTACGTAACAATTTCTGGAGTAACAGGTGATGTTGGCGGCATACCTAATGCTGAGCTTAATACAACGCACGAAGTCACGGTAACGAGCAGTACGGACTTTACGGTCACAGTAGCGACAAGTGCAACCTCAACGGTATCTGGAGGTGGCGGTACGGCTATTGATATTGACTGCCAGATTCATCCCGGCTTTGCCGCACCAACAGAAGGTTATGGTTGGGGTACTGATGCGTGGAATGGCGATTTTGGTTGGGGTCTTGCGACTAACGTACCTATTTACCTACCGCAACAGGATTGGTTCTTTGATAACTTTGAGAACGATCTGGTTATGAATATCCGGGCCATTGTGTCTGGTTCTGGATTCCGTATCGGTGGACCTATTTATTATTGGAGTAGAGGTACAAATGCTACGCCGGTCACTGCTTTGGCTACGCCAGCAGTACTTCTTTCTACACTTTCGGGAGCAGCTGACGTACCTGAGTCAGCTACGCAAATCCTTGTTTCCCAGAATGATAAGCATCTCTTAGCTTTTGGCTGTCAGCCTTATGCTGGGTCTTCAGGCGATTTTGACCCGTTACTTATTCGTTGGGCTAACCAAGACGAACCTCAAGTATGGACGCCCACACTTACAAACTCTGCTGGATTCTTAAGGGTTTCACGAGGATCTAGGATTGTCCGTGCTATCCCCACCCGTCAGGAAATTGTTGTATTTACAGACACACACCTTTACAGCCTTCAGTTCCTCGGTACAGAAGAGGTTTTTGGCCTTCAGGAGCTTGCTGATGGCATCACGATTATGGGTCCTCGCACAGTGGCAATTGCTAACAATACTGTGTTCTGGATGGGTGAAGATAAGTTCTACATGTATGACGGTCGGGTTCAGACGTTACCCTGCACGTTACGCCAGCATGTGTTTGAAGATATTAATAAGAGCCTAGCTAACTCCGTCGTTGTTGGTAAC
>Ga0208644_1002914_pt1 | contig 13441 bp, 18 predicted proteins | sample VirMetDEL_Nov_18_FD_184517 | JGI IMG/M metagenome (GOLD analysis project Ga0208644, IMG submission 184517) | Aqueous microbial communities from the Delaware River and Bay under freshwater to marine salinity gradient to study organic matter... | ecosystem: Environmental > Aquatic > Marine >... | reverse complement strand
CGGCTGATCGGGGCGACGCCTCGGGGCGACGGGCGCCCGCTGGGCCACCTGGCGGATAAGTGGGACTACAAGATCCTCGTGTACGGCGACGGGATCACCGGGCGGCTGGAGAACCTCCAACCCTACGCGGGCTACGCTCGGGGCCCCTGGCCCGACAAGCGCACGCACGTTCACAAGCTGGCCCTCAACAAGCGCAACCAGCGCCGGCTCGCAGATGAGATCATCGAGCGGGCCGGTGACTCCATCCTGACGGGGGCCCGCCGTGGCTGAGACTACCCGCACTGTCTCCCTGCTGTTCGCCGCGGAGCTCGACCAGTTTAAGCGGCAGATGGCGGAGATTCCGAACATCTCCGACAAGCAAGCCAAACAAGCCGCGCGCCGCATTGAGACAGCGCTGAACCGAGCAGAGGCCAGCGCGAAGAAAGCCGCGACGAGCAGCAAGCAAGCCGCTGACAAGATGGGATCCGCGTTCAAACACGCGGGCGAGCAGGCTGGCGACTTCGACAGCGCAATCAAGGCCGTGGGCGCCGCCGTCGGCGTGGCGAACCCCGAGTTGGAGCAGGCGGCGATCCTGGCGGGCGACCTGGCGGGCGGCTTCGAGGGCATCGTGCGGATCGGCGGCGCCGCCGTGCGCGTGCTGGGGCCCGTGGCGGCTGTCGTCGGCGCGCTGGGGCTGGCCTACACCAAGCTCAAGGCCGACGTAGACGCGGCTAACGAGGCCATGGAGGCCAGCGCCCAGCAAGCCACCGAAGTACAGCGCAACTATGAGCGGCTCCAAGCTGGCCTGGCTCAGATCGATCTCAAGAAGTCGCTGGCCCTCGGGGAGATCACCCAGGAAGAGTTCGAGGCCGCACAGGCGGCGCTACAGGCGGGCGATCTGTTCGCCCCGTTTCAGGCTGACCTGCGCAAGCAGGAGAACGAGATCCGCCGCGAGCTTGACGCCATCGGGCGCGAGCTGGCCAAAGCTCCCGAGCGTTTTGAATCGTCATTCAGGGGCCAGATCGAGCAGCTAAACGCGCTGCTTGACGCCAACCTCGACAAGCAAGCGGCGCTCCGGGCCCGCGTGGCTGAGGTGTCGTCAGACATCGAGAAGGCCAGCCGCAAGGTCGAAACAACGGACCCCGAGGCAGAGGCCGCAGCCGCCGCCGAAGCGCGCCGGGCCGCGATGGATGCGGCGCTGGAAGTGGTGCGCGAAGAGGTCGCAGAAGAGCAGCGGCTGCGAGAGGAGGCCGCAGAGGAGCGGGAGAAGTTCGAGCGCCAACTGGCCGAGAACATCGCCAAGCACCGCGCCGAAGTCGCCGCCGCCGCCGCCGCCGAAGAGGCCGCGATACAGGCGGCGACGTTTGAGACAGCCTCACAGGTAGCCGGCGCCGTCGGTGACCTGGCGGGCGTCGTCGCTCAGAAGAACGCAGACGCGGCCCTCGAGGCGTACCGCGTACAGCAGGCGCTCGGGCTGACTCAGGTAGTGATCAACACCGCCGCCGCCATCACGCGAGCGCTTGCCGAGCTGGGCCCGGTGGCGGGCGGCATCGCCACCGCGGGGATCATCGCCACCGGGGCCGCGCAGGCCGCGGTGATCGCCGCCGCCCCGCCGCCGGCCCACGTCGGTGAGCGCGTCGTGGGTAACGCATTCGGCAGGAGCTCCCCGGGGCGTCTCTCCGATGAGCAGGACCGGCGACTGTTGACGGGTGAGCGCGTACTGTCGCGCTCCGAGGCCGCTGCGATGGATCGCCCGGTAGAGATCCGCGTGGTGCAGCAACTGAGGCACCGCGTGGTCGATGAGGCGTTCTACCGCAACTCACGTACAATCGGCAGCCGAACCCGCGACGCGCTGGCGCGGCGCTCAGGACACCGGGGATCCTAAATGGCCACCGAAGTAGACAAGAACAGGATCCGAGGCATCGGGATCCCGGATCCCAGGATCACCAACGACACGATCTGGCCCGCAGAGTCGAGCTACACCCAGGCCGGCGCCGAGTCTGGTCTGGCTGAGGCCGCGAGCGGCAACACCGGATCCCTGGCGCTGGTGTCGAGCGGTGAGCAGACCAGCGGCACCACGCTGGACGTCCAGATCAACCGCAGCGGCTACCCCGCCGTCGGCGGCGCCGGGGCGCAGATGGTCTGGAAGAACCGCGCCGACGCGGGCACGCTCTACCGGGGCCTGGAGCAGCCCGCGACGATCACTGAGCAGAGCCTGCTCTTGTACGACGCCGGCAGCACCGAGCGCGCCGCCCGCGACATCTGCACCCTGCCCGACGGCACGCAGCTCGCACTCTTTGAGACGAGCCTGGGCGGCAGCACCTACCGCGGGCAGGTGATCCGCAAGCCCGCAGGATCCGACACCTGGGACACTGGCGGCATCACCGCTGTGATCACTGGCGGCGCTGGCAACGGCTACCGCTACCCGTGCCTGATCCCCGTCAGCAACGATCTGGTCTTGTGCGTCGCGTGGAAGTACGACAGCGCCGGGGTCTATGTGCAGCTGGTGGTCTACAAGTCCACAGATCAGGGCGCGACGTGGACGCTGCACAGCGACGGGGCGCTGGAGTCTGGCGCGCTGCTGCTCCTCAGCGCTTACAACAGCGTCGGGGAGATCCGCGGGGCCTATGGCAACGGGGAGATCCTGTTGCTCGCGGAGTTCAACGCCAGCCCGTCAACCATCATCAACAACCGGGTGATGCAACTGAGCAGCACCGATCTGGGGCGCTCATTCGACATCGTGGCGACGTCCACCGGGGGCGGTGACAACGCTGGCGGGATCCGTCCGCGCGTGGTGCATGTGGGCGGCGTGTTCCTGGTGTCGTGGATCTGCGCGACCCACAGCGGCGGCACCGTCACCGGGGAGGACGTGCGCGCCGTCAGGATCCCTAGCAGCACGGTCAACATCAACTTCAACACCAGCAGCGGGATCGAAGTGCTCCGCGACGTGGGGAACTTCGACAACGTCACCGAGAACTTTGTAGCCTCCACCGGGGGCGGCTACGCCTCGCAGTCCATGTGCGTAGCCGACGACGGCGCGGTGTACCTGACGGCCCGGGTGGATCAAGACGACGAGGCCGCAGCGCTGGGCCACTGGTGCATCGTGGTCAGCTACGACGCTGGCCAAACGTGGCAGGCCATCGGCAAGGGCGCCGCCAGCGTGGCCACGGGCGGCGACTACAACGGCGCGGCCTGGTGGCGCTCGGACGTGCTGACGACGTCCCCTGAGCGCGTACACATCACCTACCATCAAGGCAGGATCGTCGCGCTGTGCAACTGGATCACCTCCGCGGGCGTGATCGACGACTCCCTCAGCCTGCTCTACCTGGGTGGACAGTCCACGCTCACCCTGCCGAGCTACGCGCCCTACCCGAGCGACACCAAGCGGATTGCGTTCGAGTCCACCTACTGCCCCGCCGATCTGCCCGCGGTCCACTTCGACTATACCGTGGGGGTAGGTACAGGATCCGCAGACGTGGCAGAGGACGCCAGCCTCAACAAGCTGCGCCTGCGCATCCAGACGAGCACGACGGGCTCGACTGCCTACTACGTCACCGCGACCCCGCCGGGGACCGTGGCCGAGGGCCTCACGGCAGAGGTCCACCTGACCTACCTGACGGGCGACAGCACCCCCAACAATCAAGTCGGGATCCGGCTGCGGCTCGCGGATGGCGTCAACGACTACACCGTCAGGATCGACATGGGGACGAGCGGCTATCGCGTCTACGACGTCAACGCCGCCGCCTATGCTGCCGCGCTGGTGTCCGTAGACATGACCGCCGGGGTAGCGCTGCGGGTGAGCCTCAACGCCGGATCCGTGGCCGTGTACCACCGCACCCTGGCGACCAACCACGGGCACGACAGAGCCTGGGTTACCGGCTCGACGGCCACCGGGTTGACCAACAACACAGGATCCCCGGCAGGCTCTAACGACTTTCGCTGGGGCCACCTCGCGGGCGCTACGACCACGTCGAAAACTTCGTATTGGTACCTCGCGTCGTACACGTCCGACGAGTACAACGGGGCCGGGCTGGCGGATGGGTTCACCAACCCCGACGAGCTTACCGGGATCCCTGTGACCGGCCCCGGCGGGCGGGCCTACCTGGGGCGCTACGTCTACGCGCACGGCGTCAGCGGCTACGCTCACAGCGGCGACGATTACACGATCTCCGCAGAGTACCGCTACGGGATCCGAAACCTTGATCCGCGCATCGAGCCCAGCCCACAGCGCACCTGGCGCACGACCGCCGACAGCAACATCACCGAGATCGCCTGGCGCATCGACGAGGGGCTGGGAGCGCTGGCGGCGCCGGGTAATGAGCTGCTGTTCATCTACCTGCAGGGCTGCAACTTCGATGAGTGGGTGCTCAAGGTTCACAACGGCAGCACATGGAGCAACCTGACCCCGGTTACCCGCAACTCCACCGGCTTCCAGAGCCTGCCGTTCACCCGCGCCGCCAGCACGATCATCCCCGCCGGATCCGCCACCGGATCCCGCTACGTCGCGTTCAACGAGCTGGTCGGCGGCACGGTTGACCTCGGGGGCGGTAAGCTGCGGAAGATCATCCGAAACACAGAGGGCATCTGGAAGGGCGCGAGCGTGGGCGCGACGAAGCGCCCGACGATCTGGCTGGCGGGCGTGGACGGCACCGAGGCGACGAGCGGCAACTGTGACATCTGGGCGCCTCGCATGTACTGCGCTGTCATGCGTACCAGCCCCGGCACGATCTACCGCGGCTACAAGCTGACGATCTCCAACCAAGCCACCGCCGACGGCTACTACGAGATCGGCGCCCTGGCCATCGGTTGGGTTCAGCCGTTCGGCTACGACAACTCGGCAGACCGCGAGCTGAGCACCGAGCTGAGGACGCAGATCACCGAGGCCGGCTCTGGGATCCGGTTCAGCCGCATCGATGGCCTCCCCCGTCGAGCCGTGGCGCTGAGGTGGTCAACGCTGATCCCGACGGCAGACTGGCAAGGGCTCACCCCGGATCCTGCGTATCGGCTCGCGACCGACAGCGCTGGCGCGGATCCCGTAGCGCTGCGCCACGACGCCCTGGAGATGCTGGAGGGCGTGCTGCGGGAAACCGAGGGCGCGCACGTCCCCATCGTCTACCTGCCGCGCATCACCAAAGGATCCCCGGACACCGAGTGCTCCAGCAGCCCCGCCCGCAGCCTCTACGGGCGCATCGTGGGCACGAGCTACACCCGCGAGGTGGCGCAGGGCAACGAGTCCGAGGACGAGGCCCAGCGGAGCACGGCGGGGATCGTCATTGAGGAGGAGCTGTAAATGGCAGGATGGACCCGGGCCCGGCTGGACGGCGCGGCGCCGGTCTGGCTGCTGACGTTCAGCTACGCGGGCCGGTCCTATCGGCTGGCGTCGCGCCCCGCCGAGATCGCCACCGACGACGGCGACACCCTGCACTTCTACGGATCCCTGCCGCCCGTCGAACTCGACGCTGAGGCGGATCTATTCGCGACCTCGCCAGAGCAGGCGTCGATCCCCCTGGCGCTGCACCTGCCCGACGGCGCCGACGTCGCCGAGCTCCACGCGCTGGGCTACCCGCTCGAAGGCGTCGCCGCTGAGCTGGCGCTGCACTACCCCGGCGACACCTACGAGCAGCGCGTCAGGATCCTAACTGGCAACCTCAACGGGGTAACCTACGGGCCCCGAGGCGAGCCGTTCACCTGTTCGCTGGAGTCTGATCCCATCGGCGACGACGCGCCGATCCTCTACCGTGAGGCCCGCGTCAGCTCGACGACCTGGCCCGACGCAGGCGAGGCCGCAGAGGGGCTCTACTATCCGCTGGTCTGGGGCCAGCCGGGGCTCTGGACGCAGCCCGACGGCACCGAGCGCAACACCAGCGGATCCCCCGCGTTCATCGTGGACGCGACGAACAAGATCATCCTACTGGCGGATGGCCGCACCGAGGCCGGAGAGCAGGGGCTAACGGTCCAACTGTTCAACGCCAGCGCCGACGACGACGATCTGATCACCGCCTACCTGACGACCGACGGCGCCGGGCGTACCGTGACGGTGGCCGATCTCTCCGCCGCGTCGCTGACAGTGAACGGGGCACATCAGTACTACGTGCGCTGGGACAACGGCGGCGGGGCCATCGGGCGGCGCGACGAGGTGGTAGGCAACCTCGGTGAGCTGGTCTGGTTCATCCTCCACCGCAGCGGCGCCCCGTTCGATCGGGGCCGCGTCGCCGCGCTGATCCCCTGGCTGTCGCAGATCCCCACCGCCGGGTACATCGACGACCCGAGCGCCACAGCCTGGGACTGGTTGGGCGGTAACGTGCTCGACCTGGTGCCCGCTGGCGTCGCCGCCGGCCCCGAGGGGCCCTATCTGGTGCCGTGGCTGCTGGAGGCGTACCCGCAGGACGCGGCGCGGGCGCTACACCTCGGGGAGGGTATCTACAGGATCCCAGGACAAGCCGGACACGTCAGGAGCACCGAGCGCGATAGCCTGGTGAACCTGCCCCGGCTGGCCTATGCGCTGCGGGTGCGAACGGGCGTCTATCAATCAGAGGCCGCGCTCGTTGCGGATCCTAACGAGTCAGGGATCCCCAGCTCGCGCGCCGCGCTCTCCGTGGGCGCCTATGGGCCAGCAGAGAAGTCGGCTACCACCGACATCATCTACGAGGGCGCCGCCGCCGTCAGGATCCTGCAGTGGCAGATCCAGGCGTATGGACAGCCGCAGCGGAGGATCGCCTATCTGGCGTCGCCCCGGCTCGCGGAGCTGGACCCCGGCGCCCTGGTGAAGCTGACGGATCCTGACCTGTACCTGACGGATCACCTGGCGACGGTGGTACGCCGCGGATGGGCTGGCGGCGCGCTGGAGATCGAGCTGCTACTGCATCCGAGCGACAGCCTATAGGGGCGTCGCCGTCGCTACGTCGTCGGTGTGGCTGGTGATCCTCCACTCTCCGTGGTGCGCCTCGGGGCAGTAGTCGATCTCGGATCCGTGCTCCACCGTCAGCACGTCAACCACCGGCAGGATCTCCCACGTCCCCGCGTCGGTTTCGATGCGCCACCCGACACCGAGCGCGCTCGGGTAGTCGCCCGTCGAGCAGTCCGTGGGCACCATCGGCACGATCTCCAGAACGGCTAACTCGAAGTCCGCCCACCTGGCGTCAGCGTCCACCTGGCGCCATGTCAGCGCGTCGTCAGTGACCGTCACCGAGCCCCCGAGGCTGGCGCTGTACAGCTCCAGCCCGACGGGCCCGTAGGCGCAGGATCCGTCGCAGGGATCCCCAGGATCCGAAGCGAGCACGCTACAGGCGAGCAAAAACGCAAGCATAGGGACACCTCCGCGGGTTATTCGCCGCTCAGTTAGGGTATCATCCGCCCAGGAGGTAAACATGGCCGCAGCCGATCTCACCGCCCTCGCTTCCCCCCTCGCTATGCAGCGGGTGACCCTCGAAGCCACCGCGACGAACGCCCGCGAGATCCAGCTGCCGAGCTGGGCCCGCTCCGTCTACATCGCGTTCCAGTCGAGCGCCTACGCCGACGAGGCCGGGCGCGTCAGCCACGAGGGCACCGACGGCGCGACGCTGGGCGCCAATTACATGCCCGTCCCCGCCGGGGCCGCGCTGACGCTGGCGATCAACGTGGGGCGCTCCACCGGGGCCCGGTCTATCTACGTCGCTGGCTCCAGCGCGAGCGCCTACGCCTTCGTCACCGTGATGGGGCAGGAGGCATGAGGAGCCCCTACGCCTACCTCAGCGGCGCGGGCGGCGCCGCCGCCGGCTGGACAGATCTGGACCTCAGCGCGTCAAGCGCGGGCCAAGACGTGAACTCACAGATCAGCGGGGTGACCGCGTCCTCTGTGACCATCGCCAATGGCGCCGCGGCCTACACCTCCGTCTCTGATGTCGCCTGCCGCTACTGGGACGCCACGGGAGCGATCACCGGGGCGGGGCTGTTCATGCTTGAGATCGAGCTGTCCGCAGCCCTGCCGAACTCCACAGCCATCGGCATCGGCCTGGCGGCAGACGGCGACGATCTGACCACCTCCCCCAGCGTCTGGACCGGGCGCAAGCAACGGGGCGGTATCTACACGACTGTTCAGTATTGGACAAAGTGGGGCACCGGGATCAGCACAACCAACGGCGGCGATCTGAGCAGCCACCGGATCATCGGCATCATGGCCGTCTGCGATAGCGACGGATCCGTGGCGACTATCTACGAGTACAGCCGTAACGACAGCGGCGACGGTCAGGCGTATACCATGACGCCCAGCCAAGCCGTCGCCGCCACCGGCACATTCTCAGAGTTCATCCTCACCGCGGCGCGAACTGCCGACTATGGGAGCGCTCAGACTGTGTCGATCGCTGGGATCCGCTACCAGTTCATCGCGGCGAACTGATGCCTCACTGGCCCCCGCGTCGCGTGTTTGTCCATCACACCGCGAGCCCGCGGACGTGGACGCGCGCCGACGTGCGACGCGTCCACGTCGATGATCGGGGCTGGTCTGACGTCGGGTATCACTGGCTCCTGCGGTACCCTCGCGACGGCGGGCCCGTCGAGCTGATCCAGGGGCGCCCCGAGGATCAGATCGGCGCGCACGTCCGCGGGCACAACGCGGGATCCGTGGGCGTCGCGCTCATCTGGCACGCTGGTCCGGGATCCGCAGCCGCCGACGTCCCCGCGGAGCTGCTGGAGGCGCTGGCCTGGCACGTCGCCGGGGTCTGCCGCCGCTACGGGCTCACCGCTGAGGACGTCTCAGGCCATCGGGAAGCGCCCTACGCGACAGACTGCCCCGGGGATCGGCTCGACCTCGAAGCGCTGCGCGAGCGGATCCGCCAGCTCCTGCCTAACCCCGCACTCTACGGATAACGATGATCACTGAGACAGACCCCACCGAGGCCCCGATCACCGAGGCCGAAGCACTCACCATCCTCCGCGACCTCCCCACCAGCGCGCCGGCCCTTGAGGCGCGGCTGCAAGACCTCCCCGCCCACTCTCGGATCCTGCTTCAGCAGATCACCGGGGCCGCGCGCCCCCGAGCCCGCCACCTGGTGGAGCCCGTGCTTCGGTGGCAGGCCACCCAACAGCCCGCCCCCGAGCCCGCCCCCGAGCCCGCCCCGGCGCCCTCGACAAAGACCGCCGAGCGCAAAGACCCCGCCACCCTGGCGGCAGCCGCCGCCGCCGCCATCGCCAGAGAGGACACCACCATGCCCGGAACACTCGCCGCCGCCGCCGCGGCCTCTCCGCTCATTCAGCGCCTCACCCGGGGCCGGATCCTGGCTGCGGCCATGCTGGCGCTCCGTGAGCAGATCGGGCCGATGCTCGCCACCGCCCGCGAGGCCCTGGCCGACGGGGATCTGGATGTCGAGGAGATCAGCCTGCTCGCGGCTCAGGTGGGCCCCGCCGCCGCGTCCATCCTCACCGCCGCCGTGCCCCCGCTGGCGGCGCTGGACCGCGAGGCCCGCGATCTGATGGCCGGTCACATCGTGGGCCTGTTGGCTGTCGTCGCTGACGGTCTGGCTGAGCGCCGCCCCCTCGGGGTGTGGATCGCCGCCCTCCAAGGCCCGCTGCGCCGGCCCCGGCTCGCGGAGCTCGTGGGTGAGCTGCTCGGTAGCCGTCAGCTCCGCGGCGCCGAGCTGGCGGCGTGGGCCTACGATCAGGGAGACACCATCAGCGAGATCCTGCCCGATCGCGATCTGCTCTCCGACGCCCACCGGGCCGCGGCGCTGGGCCACCTGGCGGCGCTCGTGGCGCTGGCTGTGTCTGAGGGCGTCGGCGCCCGTTGACGCTCGCCACCGACGCGCGCTACAGTGCGCGCAGGTGGTTGATGGGCCCCCGGCCCCCGGCGCATCGGCAGCGTCGGGGGCCCTTGTCTTTCTGGCACCGTCGCTGCTACGCTCGACGGCGCGACGGTAGACCGCGCCTCCCCCACCCCGAAAGCTAGCGGCCCGTCGCTGAGCCCCGGCGAGCTGACGCCGGGGCTCACTTGTTCAGGTGGAACTCAAACAGGCGCAACTCAAGATCGAGCTGGGCGGGCGTCAGCTCCTGCGGAACGTAGCCGCAGGATCCGAAGCACCACGCCCAGAACGTGGCGTGGTCGGATCCCAGCGCGCTGATCCTGGCGTGCGCGCCCCGGCTCATGTCGCCGCCCCAGTAGTCGAGGGGCTGCACAGTCTCGCGAGGGTAGACGCCTCTCAGGAGCGCGTCAGCCGCCGCCACCCACGACGCCAGCAGTTCAGGATCCGAGCCCGCCTCAGCGATCAGCCGGGCGCAGCGCTCATCGTGGGCGCTGGGACGCAGCGTTGACCACCGAGCGATGGCGATGGCCTGTAGCGACAGGTAGCAGGCCCGCAGCGCGCTCTTACGCATCGGTCACCCGCTCCAGCTCGCAGGATCCCTGGATGAGCGGGGCGCGCTCAGGATCCTGACGACGACGCCGCGCCTGGCGCAGCCGGCGGGCCTCCCCGACGACAGCAGCCGCCGCGAGGATCGCCCACCAGATGAGCCAGCCGTTCACAGGAGCACGATGCGGAGCGCGTCAGCGGCGACAACGGGGCCGATGATCATCAGCGCGGTGATCGCCCAGGTGGCGAACGTCTCGACGCAGCCCTCCAGCCAGCCGCGGGGAACCAGATCATAGCAGTAGTCGGTAGTGGTCCTCATGTCCTCAGCTCCTCAGAAACCACAGGATCAGCCCCGTGGCGGTTAGCGCTGTGATCGCGACGATCACGGGCGCGGGATGGCCAGCGACGAGCGCCAGCCGCAGCGCCGCATACCAGCAGACGAGCCCGGCAGCGCCGGCTCCGAGCTGCTCCAGCGGCCTCAGGTTCATCGTGACACCGCCGATCCACAGCTCAGCCGCGAGGGCTGCGGTGATGTAGGCGGCGGGCTCGGGATGCGCGGCGGCGAGGGCCACCAGGTCGGAGATCATCGGCGCCCCCCGTCGGTGGCGATGGCGAGCAGCAACACCGAGCCGATCAGCCACCAGGCGAACGCCGCCGGCACCGCGTAGGGGACGCCGTCGATCTGTAGCGCCTCGGGGCGGCTCATCAGCGCGCACGGCGGCAGCCACCAGATCAGAAGTCCCAGGACGCCGATCACAGCAGCACCTCAGCGACGAGCCAGCCGACGACAGCGCAGGCGAACGTGATGATCAGATCCTCAGCCATTCGAGCCTCCAAACATGGACACCTGCGCTCCGCTGGCCTCCCTGGCCTCGCGATACCAGCGGCGGCGCTCCAGCATGGACAGCCCCCGCAGTGGAGCCTCCACGCCCCACCAGCGCCCCGAGAGGCCGGAGACGTACTCAGAGCCCGCGTGGACCTCCAGCAGCACCGAGCCCGGCAACGTGCCGTAGCGGTCCCCGTCCCTGCGGATCCTGGGACGCCAGCCAATGGCATCCATCCAGAGCGAGAGCTGGGATCCTACGCGGTCTGTCCAGCCCCGCAGATCCTCGCCTCTCGGGATCCGCTGGTCGTAGGGCTCGACAACGAGCGACGGCCACAGGATCCCATGAAGGCCGGACACGACGCACCACGGCAGACCGCTCGCCCGCGCGTAGCCGATCGCGTCCCTCGTGAGCGGCCCGGTGTACAGCTCCTCAGCCGCCGCCGACGACGAGCGCTTAGCAGCGCCGCAGCCGACGACGAGCAGCCGCAGCTCCGGGCGCCACGCCCCCGAGGGCGTAGCCAGCCGCTCCAGCTCGACGGCGGGCGCGGCGTCGAGCCACGCGCTCAGGCGAGCAGTCACCGACACGCCGGCACCTGGCGCAGCGCATCGCGCAGGATCCGCCGCACCGCCTCAGAGCGGGTGCAGCGGTGGCGGGCGCAGTAGTCGTCGAGCGCGTCAGCCGTGGCCGCGTCCAGCGCAGCCGACACAGCCACGGAGCGCGGCGGGCAGGACTTCAGCCACGCTGTGAGCGGGGCGCCGTTTACAGTGGCCATGTCAATCTCCGAGGGGGCAGGATCCGGGGCGACAGTAGCGCCGCCCCGGATCCGAAGTGTGCGGCTGGGCAGCGGGCGCGGGTAACCTCCCCAGGCCCCGCCAGTTGATGCCACCGCAGCCGCGTAAATCATGCGCGGGCCAGCTCCAGCCGGATCGACTCCGCAAGCTCCGAGAGGCGCTGGAACGCCCAGCGCGTCTCGTCGTCGGGGTTGACCGCGTCCAGCGCGGCGTCAGCGGCCTCCAGCGCGGCGTCGATGGCGTCGAGGTCGTCGCTGTCTCGCAGGGTAAGTACGAGCGCGTTTAGGGCGTCTCGGGCTGCGGTGTGTGCGGGGTCCATAGTGTCTGCTCCTGTCCGGGGCTCCGTGCCCCTACCAGCTAAGCCCCGTGCGCCGGGGCGCTACGGGGCGGGGTGGCCTGGTGCGGCTGCTCGTTATTCAGCGTCGAGCGCGGCCCGCCGCGCCTGGAGAGCCTCGTGGGCGCTTCCCTCGTTGAAGTCGATCTCAAGCCCGCCGTAGTAGTGACCGCGAGCGATGACGCGATCCAGATCCACGATGTAGACCCGGCTCCACTCGCAGTGGAGATACCAGCGGTCGCCCTCGACCGTCTCGCCGGCGGCGCGCCCGTCGATCTCGACCTCAACGCTGAGGCCGTCGATCACGTCGTCGGCGGTGATCTGGCTGGTGATCGCGCTGTCTCCGTCAAAGTCGCGGCTTTGGATGCTGATCATCATGTCTCTCTCTCCTGTCCGGGGCTCCATGCCCCTACCAGCTAAACCCCGTGCGCCGAGGCGCTACGGGGCGAGGATCGCCGAGGCGAGGAGCCGCTACTCGGCGGCGAGCCCCGCGAGCCGGGCCGCGCGATCGATCTGGAGTCGGAGCGCCTCCTCGAACTGCGCGAGAGCGACGTCGGCGCGCTGCGACGCGGTATCGGTGTCGTCGCCGCGTCGCGCGGTCTGAACCAGCGCGTTCACAGCGTTGATGGCCGTAGTGTAGGCATCGTTAATAATGTCGGCGTGAGGGTTCGTGGTGCTCATTGTGTATCTCCCTTGTCGGTGCGGCTTGTTTGCCTTCCGATGTTCTATCATTATATCTGTCAGCTATAAAGGGCAAGGGAAAAATAGCCCGTTGTTATTTTTTCTGCTCCCCTATAGACTGCGCACATGGAAACACTCGGCCAACAGATCAGGGCAGAGCGCCGACGCCGGGGCCTAACCGGCGCCCAGCTCGCGGAAATGGCGGGCTGCTCGCAGCCGCAGGTGAGCAACATCGAGCGCGATGAGCGCGGGGCTATCTCCCCGAGCGCGCTGGCGCTGATAGAGGCGCTGGGCCTGCGCGTGGTGCTCGTGCCCCTCGACGCCGAGCAGGCCGCGAAGTGAAGCTGCTCACCCGCGCCGGCTGGCGCGACGTCCCCGACGGCTGGCACTGCGCCGAGTCTGGCGCCTGGATCCGCTACCAGGCCGGCGCCCCGGTGGCCTACGTGACGCAGTTACAGCCTAACGTCTGGCGCTGGTACACTGACCCCGCCGATCCCAGCTACGCCCTGA
>Ga0208644_1002913_pt1 | contig 13442 bp, 32 predicted proteins | sample VirMetDEL_Nov_18_FD_184517 | JGI IMG/M metagenome (GOLD analysis project Ga0208644, IMG submission 184517) | Aqueous microbial communities from the Delaware River and Bay under freshwater to marine salinity gradient to study organic matter... | ecosystem: Environmental > Aquatic > Marine >... | reverse complement strand
CGGGCTCCAGCTCAATTGACCTAAGCCGCGCGTCTGGATCTAACTATAAATATCGTCTGCGGTATAACGACGTTTCACCTGACCAGTGGTCCACTATGTCCGGCACCGTGTCGGCTGTTTGTAACCTTATCTAAGGAAAACCAATGCTCTACATCATTCTTGCAGTTGCGGTCGGCGGGTTCCTTATCTGGCGCACCAAGAAGCGCGTCGAAACGGTCGTGCCGCCCAAGAAGCGCGGTTCTGGTGGTCAGGCGGGCAAACGTTCTGACACGGAGATTTGACAATGGAAATCGTCTGGAAAATTGAGCAGATGAGCCGCCAGGTCGCGAACGGCGGCGTGGTGACTGCCTACTGGCGGGTCACCGCGACCGAAGACAACCACAGCGCCACAAACTACGGCGGATGCAGTTTCGCTCCGGACCCGACGGCCGATGACTTCATCGCTTACGATGATCTCACCGAAGACGTGGTCCTTGCATGGGTGTGGACACAGATTGACCGCGACGAGATTGAAGCCAATCTGATCGCGCAGATCGACCATCTCAAAAACCCGGTTGAGGCTTATGGCGTGCCTTGGCATGACGTGGGCCTCGTTCCCTAATATTTTCTTTAGTCCGTCACCCTAAGCCCTGAGACCAATGCGAGACGTCACAATGAAGGCGGGTCAGCTTGCCAGCGTGGGAAAGAGTTTTGAAGAGATCAAGGGCTCTCGCCCGCTCCAGCTTTCCCTGACGATTGGAAAAATCGTAAAGGAAGCCGAAGAAGCGCACGCTCTGATGGTCGAAAAGATTAAACCTTTCATTGACGAACAGGGCCGGGTCACCGACGAAGAAAAGGCGACCGCAATTCTCAACGAAGACGTCACGATCTCGGTCCCGCCTCTCTTGATCGGCGAACTTACTGCGACGGACCTCACCGTCGACAAAGACTTCGCCCTTCTGTTTCTCGTTACCACGGGCATCGTGACTGAGGCGTAGTGAGATGACGGAAATCTTCATCCAGGTCGCGCTGACCGGGTTCGTTTCAATTAGCACGGCAGTCGTCGGGATGAAGGTCGCGATCAACGGCATGAAGGAAGACGTGCGCGAGATCCGCGCCGATGTAAAGACGCTTCGTGATGGTCAGGTTCAGCTCGGCCTACACGTCGCCGTCCTCGACACGCGCCTCGCGCATATGGAGAAAGTACCGTGACATGGGAAATCTTCCGAAAGGATAACCAAGTCGACGAGAAGGCGGTCGTCGGCTATCTCTCTTTCGTCGTAATGTGTCTATTCGCGCTGGCGGATATTGCCACGGGTATCTTTGGCATTGAGTTGACGATCTCGAACTTCGTGTTCGGTTCGTTCGTGACGCTGACGCTGGGGAGCTTCGGCATTTCCGGCGCTGAAAAGCTGGTGCAGAAATAATGCCCGCCTTTGGCGCGCGATCTCTCGCCAAACTGGCTGAGTTGCACCCCGATCTGCAGAAGGTGCTAACCGAAGCGATTAAGTATCGGGACTTCGCCATCATTTGCGGCTATCGCGACGAGGCGGAGCAAAATGAGCATTTCGCGACGGGCCGTAGCAAAGTGCAGTATCCTAATTCAAAACATAATCAGCGGCCATCGCTGGCGGTCGACGTCGCGCCGTGGTATGCCGAAGCCCCTCATATCCGATGGAATGACGTCACCGGGTTTGCCAGCCTTGGCGGTTTCATCACCGGCATCGCGGCCGCGCAAGGAATTGCGATGCGCTGGGGCGCTGACTGGGACGGCGACGGCGATCACACCGATCAGGCGTTCATGGATTGGCCGCACCTAGAGTTGCTCTGAAGACCTTCGGCGCGGGGCTCGCTGTCGGCATCCTTGCAATGGTGATGCTGGGCTCGCCGCAGGAGGTCGTGCGCTACAAGGAGGTATTCGTCGCGGATACGGTGATCTTGGAGCGCGAACCGGACACCGTCGTTACTGTCATTGAGCGGATCCGCACGGTCGAGGTGCCCGCCTTGCAAATTGCCACAGCTACGGACGGCGCGGTCGCAGAGATCGCCGCGTTCTGTCTTCCGCCCGATACGGTATATGTCGAACGTCAGGAGCGGAGCCTGGTGCGGTCGGTCGTGCTAGACCCGGCGCCATGGTATTCACCGATGGCTAAGGACAAGCTCTTCATTTCGGCGGTCACGTCTGGCGGCGACCTCACGGCCTATGACTTCACTGTGCGCCCTGGCTGGTCTATGCGCGCCGGTAACGAAGTAAACGTGCGGCAGGATCGCTTTGCCATCGTTGGCGATCTCGTAATCACTGGCGCGCTGATCTACACGGCGGTCGACCTTATCGGAACACTCGCTAGATGATTCTCGACGAAGCCCAAGCACTTGTATGCGGCGCGCGTCGTGAAGCCTACGGTCACCCGCGCGTGAACCATGCGGCAACCGCCGCCATGATGGAGGCGTATCTGCGGCGACGTTACGGGGTCGCGCATTTCGACGCACGCGACGTCTGCATCTTTAATATCTTGCAGAAGGTCTCTCGCCTCGCGCAGACGCCCGAACACCGCGATTCACTCGTGGACATCGCCGGGTACGCGGCCAACTTGGACGACATCAATGCCACGGAAATATAAGCGGCACTGCGACGAGTGCGGGGAATATTACGAAGGCCTCGGCGCGCGCTTTTGTTCGCCACGATGCAACGACAACTCCCGGCGTGAGCTTGCCGATAAATTACCCCCGCCGAGCGAAGAGATTCAGCGCGTCGAGGATGACGACGAGCTACGGCTAACGGTACTCGGTTCGACGTCGATCAAAACGGTAGACGAGTTGCTGGCGCAAGCTGATGTCGACATTGACATATGGGAGCCCCTTCCCGACAGCGTACAGCTTCGCAAGTGGGACGTGGCGACGAAGATAAACGACCGGCCCGCCGTTGTGCCGTGTTTTTATGTTGCCGTCAAACTGCGAAAGAAATGGGCCGCGACGGATCTTCCCGTCCCGATCACGCTCAACATCACACCGCCGAAGGCCAGGCCTCGTAAGCGCAACCAGCGAGTGTCGGTCCACTATTCGGATATTCATTTCCCTTATCACGACGAGCGCGCGCTTCGCATTCTCTATCAAGTGCTAGAAATGGTCGCGCCCGATGTCGTCGTCGATCACGGCGACACGCTCGACTGCGAGAGCATCTCGCGCTGGCCGAAGGACCCCTTTCACCGCATTTCGCTCGCGGAGGAGATCCGTGCGGCGGCTCAACATTTCGGCACAGTACATTCACTGACGCCCAACGCCCGGCATATCTGGATTGAGGGCAACCACGAAGCCCGTCTTCGGAAGCTGATTTGGAGCTTGGCCGAAGACCGCCGAGGCGCTGAAATCCTCACGCTCGACGCGGTGCGCGATGCGCTGACCTGGCCGTCGCTTCTCGGCATCGGCGCTCTCGGCTGGGAGATTATTGAGTATCCCAAGCACGTCCTGTTTGAGGACCGACTAATTCTCTGCCACGGCGAGGCCGTGCGCAAGCATTCCGGCCAATCGGAAAAGGCCGAATACGAACATTACGGCAAGGGCGGGCTGTCGGGACATACGCACCGCACCGGATTTTTCGGCCGTCGCGACTATAATGGTGTTCACGGCTGGTGGGGTCTCGGGTGTCTTTGCAAAATTCGCGACGACTATACCTCTTTCCCAAATTGGGACCAAGGCTTCGCGGTAATCACGGCGACCGATAGCTTCGACCGTTACGCCGTCGAGCGCGTGAATATCTTCGACGGGACGGCAATCTTTCGCGGGGAAATGTTGCACGGTTGATATTCCTGCGTCATGCGCTATCTTTTGACGCATGGCAACCCACCGCGAACTTGACGAAGCAGAGCGCGCCGAACGCTACGCCTGGCGCACGCTCTTGGCTGAAATTCGCCGACCCGATGATGACGGCAATAAGTCGCGCCGTGAGCGCGCCGCGCGAGATCGTCACCGCGCCGCTCGTGACCGGGTCCGCCGTTTGCGCGAGGAGTTAAGCAAGTGAAAGAACCCCGACCTCGTCGCGCCGTGGGGGTTCGCGAGGCCGGGGCTCAAAACCGCGTGGAGACACGCAGGAGGTCAAATCTCGCCATGAAATACTATCCCGACAAGGCGAAGGAGTTTTGCCAAGTAAAGGGCGTGCCCCCTGACGGCGAACCCGATGAGTGGCGCGAAGCGTGGAAGTTTGAGTTGGACGCTTCGCCGCTTGCGCGCGCAATGGCCGCACGTCTCGCGGAACTGGGCGGCAACCTTCGCGGTGACGCATTGCTTGAGAAGCTGATCGCGCATGAACGCGCCGGGAAGCCACTGCAAGATGACGCAACGGATTGGCTTGACGAGGTGGGAGACCCGACGCCGGAGCCGTGGGACGAGTTCCATTTCACGAAAGACAACCCTTGGTGGGAGGCTCGCTGGTAATGTTGGAGAATTATGTCGAAGTCAAAGATCGGCTTCCGCTCTGGCTGGCCGACTATCCCGAAGGCCGCGTCGTCACCGCCATTGTCTCTATCGACATGGACGCGACCCCGGCGCACGTCGTAATGCGATGCGAACTCTACCGCGACGCAGAGGTGGCGACCCCTCACGCAGTGGGCCACGCCTACGAAAGGGAAATCGGCAAAAACGGGCGAGGCGTGAACCTCACCTCCTTTCTCGAAAACTGCGAGACGTCGGCCATCGGTCGTGCGCTCGCCAATGCCGGGTACCAAGGCAACGGCAAGCGCCCATCGCGCGAGGAGATGTCCAAGGTCACGCGCACGGAGGAGGAGATTGACCGCCTCGCGGCGGAGGTCCAAGCCTTCCTAGCAGATCACAGCAGGGCGACGCCAGAGAATGTTATGGTCGCGGCTCAAGCGGCGATTAAAGACCGCGATTTCGTCCGACTCACGCGCGCTTTGAAGTATTTTCGCAGTTCCAACCAATAACCCATTTCACGACAAGGAAAACGCAATGAACAAGGTCATTCTCATCGGTAACGTCGGCAAAGAACCCGAGAATCGCGTCACGCACAGCGGCGCGGCGGTCGTCAATTTCAGTCTCGCGACCAGCCGCTTCCGCAAGGAAGACGGGCCGGACTGGCACAACGTCGCCGCGTTCGGAAAGACCGCGGAGATCATTCAGAAATATGTGAAGAAGGGGTCTCGCATCGCGGTCGAAGGGCGCATTGAGTATCAAAAGAGTCAGGATCGCGTCTACACTAATATCATTGCCTCGTCGGTCGAGTTGCTGGGAGGCAAGGCCGAAGGCGCGGAGCGGGCGGTCGATGAGTTCGAAGCCTCTGACGAGATGCCGTTTTGAAGCGCCGCCAGCGCTACCAAAAGCAATTTGGTGACAAGGCGGATTATATCCGCCAGTTGCCGTGCATCGCTTGCCACGCGGCGGCGCCGTCTGACCCGCACCACGTCCGCAGTCGCGGAGCTGGAGGCACGTCGAAGGATCTTGTGCCCCTCTGTCGCCACTGCCACACGGCTCTGCACCAGATGGGCGCTAAGACGTTTGCGTCAAGGTATGACGTCGATTTGAGGGCCAAGGCTGACCTATATGAAGCGTGGTTCAACGAAGACCCTCAACCGCTGGGGTTCTGATGACGGAAAGAGAAATCTCCCGCGATATCCAAGGCTTGTTCCGCCTTGTCGGCTTTGATGTTTTCTCGACTGAGCAGGGCTACCGCCGCGATCCAGGCGGGACGCGCATGACGCCGGGTATCCCTGACCTATGGGTTATGGGACATGGCATGGCGCTTTGGGTCGAAGTCAAAACGCCGAAGGGCAAGCTCCGCGACTCTCAGATGGCGTTTCGCGCGTGCTGTTTCGCGAACGGCGTCGACTATCAAGTGATGCGGTCGATTGCCGACGCTAAGGAATGGCTATGGGAAAACGGCATTCTGGAGGACCCCGATGCTTGACCGACTCGCCAAAACGTGCGGCGACTGTCTCGGAATGCGAACGACGCCGTGCTACGATTGCGACGGCGACGGGTGCCCGCGATGTCAGGATGGCGAAATGCCGTGCGAGACGTGTCTCGGCACCGGATTCGTGGGCAAAACCGACGAAGAAATCATTGAAGAAATACATCACCGTCGAGGACGACTAGATGACTGACTTGCCAGAAATGATGACAAGCGCGGAGGTGCAGAAGTGGCTTGGCATTTCCAGGGCCACGCTGACGCGCCGTGTGAAGGATGGCGAGATCCCCGCGATTCGCGTGGGGCACGTTCTACGGTTTGAGCGCGCAGAGTTGCTGGCGTGGCTGAGGACCAAGGCGGTGGCCCGATGATCGACCTGATTCTCTTAGTGAAGTCGCTAGTCCGCGCGACCTTGCTAATCGCCGCGCTGGTCTGCATCGTGTACGTTGCCCGGTTGCGGCAAGCCGTCGAGCGTTATGACGCGGCCCTCGTCTCTTGTCTGCATTCCGCAGACGAAAAACTCACCGAACTCGAACTCATCATTCAGGAGATCCGATGATGCTTTTCTTTGCTGGCCTCGGCTTTGGTCTGATGGCGGGCATGATTTTAGGCCCAGTCCTGCTCTACATCTTGGTCGCGTCGGGTGAGCGCGGGAAGCGCCGCCGTGCTAAGTGAGGAGCATCGCCGCATAGCGGAAAAGGCGGCGAAGCGATACGGGAAAACCAAGTACCCGACATTCGACGACGTTATCAGTACGGCGACTCCCACTTATGCGGGGAATTGCGCCAGCTCGACGCGCGCCGACATTGAGCTATGGCATGAGATGGCGGAATATGCTTTGACCAAGGCGCCGCTGTGGCGTTGCATCGTATGCGGAAATCGGTTTAGCCGCGAGAGGCATTCAGCGACGTGTCATCCGAACTGTGCGATAGTGTGGTCCAGGCGCCGCAGTTATAAGATGAACAGCGAGATGCTGTTCGACATCGTCACCGCTTACGAAAGCGGCAAGTCGATTCGCGACACAGCGGAAGCTGTGATGGTCTCGCTTGCCACCGCCAGAGCAGTGCTTCGAATGTGCAAGGTCGAAATCCGATGAAAGGCTACATCCCCGCGTGGCGGAGAATCTTCGACCCCGACCACCACCTTGCGCCGTCGAAACGCGATCCCGCTTCAAGGCTCCACGCCTGGCTCGACCTCTGCGCGCATGCAACGCACCAGACCTATCAGCGTCGCGACATCGTGCTTCAGCGCGGCGAGTTCATCGCCAGTCTACGATACCTCGCGAGGCGCTGGCATTGGTCCTTGGCGCGCGTAGAGCGTTTCATAAATGACCTCAAAGCGAGGACACAGATCGAGACAGTTCGCGAGACACTTGACGGCACCGTCTATCGCATTGTGAAATATGATACTTACGCGGTTTTCCACACTAAGGAAAGAGACACGCCGCGAGACGCAAATCGAGACACTTCCGAGACACCTCCGAGACAAAAACAAACACAAGAAAACACAGAAATCACAAATACTATCGGGGGTAGTTTCACTAAAAACGAATTGCTTGAGGTTGCGAACGAGGTTCTCGGACGGCGCGTACTCAACAACGCCGAGAAGTCTCGCAACAATAGCATTCTCGTCTCATGGCTGGGCACCGGCCGGACCCCCGACGCAATCAACGCGGCCATTCGGGGACTCGCCTTGATGGTTGAACGGCGCGCAAATGAGGTCGCTGATTGGCTGAAGCCGGGCCAACCCATCGGACTGCGCGCACTTCATAACACATCAACGCTTTACGACCAGGGCGATGGCAAAGCGAAGCGGGTGCTTTTTGATGTGGCGCTCGAGGAGTTCTATCGTGGCAATCACAACGACGAACGGAGGGTCGCAGGGTGGCAAAAGATAAGCGTGTAGTCGAACTGCCAGATGTGAAGGTCTGCCGGAACTGCGGGGCGGAGTTTTGCAGGCCGGAGAAAATGAGAGTCGCATCGTGGCGAGATCGCATCGTTTGTTCGTCGGAGTGCCACCGTAGGGCGTGGAAGTCGGCCCGATTCGGACCGTCTCGTGCATATTCGACAACGACGGGGGTTGAATGACGGAGAACATGAAGCGGTATGCGTGGGCGCTCGTCGCGCTATACATGACCGTGATGTTCGCGAGCGAGAAGGTCCGCGCGGACGATTACGCGCACATGGCGACGCGCTACGAATTTCATTTCGAGCAATGCCAAACGCAGATGGCCGAATTTCACCGCATCAGCCAAGGATGGAACCGATGAGTGAGCGACTCAATCAGATCGGCGGGCTTCCCATGTTCGACGCGCAACCATATGGCGGCCTTCCAGGGCACGTCGCGGGTTCCGAGACCAGTCGTGATGCGGCCGTGTCGATGCTCCCGAATGTCGGCACCAAACGTCGAGTCATTTACGACTGGCTTGCCGATTTCCCGTCGACCGACGACGAGCTGGAGGCCGCGACTGGGTGGCGGCATCAAACCGTGTCGGCACGACGACGTGAGCTGGTGATACTGGGCTTGGTGGTCGACTCTGGTAAGCGCCGGGAGACGAGTAGCGGTAGAGCGGCGACGGTCTGGGAAGTTAAAGGGTGAGGGTCGGTTCACTGTTTTCCGGCGTTGGTGGCCTTGACCTTGGCCTCGAGCGCGCAGGCATGACTGTCGCGTGGCAATGCGAGAAGGACAAGCAGGCGCGGTCGGTGCTGAGGAAGCACTGGCCCGACGTTCCCATCTACGAGGATGTGCATGATGTCAGAGAAGGGTCAGTTGACGTTATTTGCGGTGGATTCCCGTGCCAGGATTACAGCGTTGCAGGAAAGCGCGGCGGATTGGCTGGCGACCGTGGCGCGCTCTGGTGGGAGATGCATCGGATCATTGCTGAGTGCCGCCCCACCTGGGTTGTCGGAGAGAATGTACCTGGGCTCCTTTCCAGCAATGGAGGACGAGACTTCCTCACCATCATCGAGTCCCTTGTTCAACTCGGGTATGGCGTCACCTGGGCTAATCTGGACAGCCAGTACTTCGGAGTGGCGCAACGACGGCGCCGCCTGTTCGTTGTCGGACATCTTGGAGGCGTCCCCCGACCCGAAATACTCGCTCTCTCCGAAGGCTTGTTCGGGCATCCTGCGCCGAGCAGAGAAGCGAGGAAAGGAACTGCCAGAGGCATTATGGGCAGCGTTGATGAAGGCCCTGTAGGAGTGTTGTGCGCGCGGGACTACAAAGGTGTCGGTTCGCAATACGTGCATGAAGGCAAGGTTGTAGTCCTCGCATTCGGCCAGGCCAACGCGGAGATCGCCCACGACATAGCGCCGACGCTGAACCTGAACCGAGACGGTGCGCCGATTGCGTTTTCGTCCAAAGACTGTGGGGGTGATGCCTGCATCGATCTTGGTCCCACGCTCCGGGCGGGTGTCCACGCGGGGAGCCATCCGAATGCCGGCGTACCGCCAGCGATCGCGTTCCACCAGACGCAAGATCCGATCAGCGGCGACATATCCCCCGCGCTCGGGGTGACGACGGGCGGCATGGGCGCGCTACAGCACGCGATCCCGCGCCGCCTGACCCCGATGGAATGTGAGCGCCTCCAGGGATTTCCTGACGGATGGACGGAGTTCTACGAGGACGGTACGCGGGTCGCGGACCGCCCTCGCTATCGGATGATGGGCAACGCCGTGACCGTAAACGTGGCGGAATGGATTGGACAACGCATAATGAGCGCAAATGAGTATTCTTGATAGAACAAAGTTATGCGAGCATTGCGGCGATGCCTTCGCAAAACCTTCAACGACTCCGTGGGGCCGATGGCATAAGCGTCGGTTTTGCTCGCTAGAGTGCTGGTGGAAGGTGCGACCTAATTGGAACCGATACTCAAATGGGTAAGTCACAGCGGCTCTCCCGACTTCTCCCAACACCGTGTCCATAGCGTGTCTCAGCGTGTCCAGGCGTGTCCCGGTCGGTTTCTCAAAAATCACCAACCATCCCCTTGCGTGTCTGGTTGGTAAGCACTATACTTAGCCGTCAACCACCACCAAGGAGACACAAAATGAGCAACGCACCCGCCAGCCAGATCAGCAAGCAAGACGCGGATCGGGGGGATTTTGAGATGTTCGTCGAACTCTGCTGGAGGATTCATCTGCGCGATGGTGGCACGGTGCGCGAGGCGATGGACACGGCGCTAGAGATGATGGTGGAGACTGCTCGCGAAATGGCGAAAGCCGAGGGAGGCAACTGATATGAGCACGATCACGAGGAACGATTTGCGGTACCTCACCGAGCACGACGGCGAAGGTGTGGTTCTCGTCGCGTGGTATGGCGAGATCCCGATGGGTGCATGGACCGACGACGATACCGCAGCGTTTCGCGCCGCTATTGAAGACGAGTTGCGGTACATAGACGACAACCCGACCGACCCGGTCGATATGTCGCTGATCTCTATCGAAAGCGTCGAGGGAGGTGACGCATGAGACCATCAAAATGGGAGGCCGACGCGATGCTCTGGATCGAGGTTCTCGCGCGCCGTTTGGGACGGTTGATGAGGGACACGGGCCGCGAGGAGTGGGACACCGCGACCATGGACACGCTACAGAATGCGCTGGATTTCCTGAATAGCTACGAGGAGGCAGACGATGAGTGACCGTGCGCTGGCAAGGCTCGTGATGATAGTCGCGTGGGCCGCCGTCGCGATAGTGTTCGTCCAGTTGATGAGGGCTGGATGATGAGTCGCAGAGAAACCCTTCGTGCAAGGGATGGAAAGGTGTATTTGCATTGTTTCTACTGCGACTGTGTGTTTTCCACTTCCAAGGGTTCCCATGGCGATCACTTCCCCATACCTAAGCAGTTCGGGGGCACTGAGACCGTGCCATGTTGCCAATCGTGTCACGATCTGAAAGATAGAATTCCTCTGACCGAGTGGACGACGACCATGTTTGCGCGTGTTGTTACTGAGTTTCCGAAGTTCAATAGGGAAACCCGTCTTTATTTGGCAAAGATTTCTGCCGCCGCCTACGAGGCCGTCGACATGATGAAAAAGGAGAAAGCAAATCATGTTGGGGAATGAATACCGGCAACAACGCGAGCGGGCCGGTCTCACCCAGAGAGAATTGGCCGCACGGTTGGGGGTCCACCCAATGACGATCTCGAAGCGAGAGCGCGACGCGATGACGATTACACGCGAGGCCGAAATCGCACTCCGGCAGGTGGCAGACGAAAGCCGTGAGATTGCGTGTCAAGGGGTTAGCTGAAAAAAGTCAGGCCAATCCGGGCAATGGCCGTGTCCCGATACCGTGTCCCGAGCGTGTCCCAGCTTGTCCGAGCGTGTCCCCCTGGGTGTCCCAAAAATCATTAACTACTCCCTTGCGTGTCTGGTTGGTAAGCACTATACTTAGCCGTCAACCACCACCTTTGCAGGAGCCTTCCCGATGGAAACGATCTTGACCCTCCCTGAGTTCAATCTTCCCGAGCCCAAGCCGTTCGCGGTCGGTGACCTCTGCATCAATTTCGGTCAACCGTGCCGAATCATCGCTCCCTACATCGACGCATGGGGCACCGCGCATGATGGGCGGTGGATCGTGCGAGAAATGGGTGGCACTCAGAAGTGGGTCGCCACTGAGAAGCACCTACAGCGTGCGATGTGATCGTAAAATATTTCCATCGGCCTGACGTTCAAAAGAAACGTCTCCCAAATCGGGGGGCGTTTTTTTTTTGACCTCTTGACGTTATAGCGCGACGTTTATATCGCCACCATTTCAACGCGGAGAAGTCGTGGATAACGGGCGCCCCCCAATCATTGCAACGCCGGAAGAATTTGAGGAAAAGGCAGAGGCGTACTTCGCCGAGGTGCGTGACCGAAAGGAATTCCCGACGGTCACGGGTTTGGCGTTGGCGCTTGGTTTCGCTGATCGGCGTTCGTTTTACGACTACGAGAAGCGCGAGGGGTTTTCTCACATTGTAAAAAGGGCGCGTCTCCATGTGGAAAATGGCTACGAGCGCCAGCTCCAGACCGGCGCAAAGGCTACCGGGGCGATCTTCGCGTTGAAAAACATGGGATGGAGTGATTCGCGGCAAATTGAACATCAGGGGATCCCGAGCATTGTTGTGCGCCGCGAACTGTGAAGTTGGAATTCGCGCTCAGGCCGCTCCAGGCGGACATCTTTGGCGACCCCGCGCGGTTCCGATGCGTGATCGCTGGGCGACGCTCTGGCAAAACCTTCGGAACGTGCTTGGAGTTATACCTCACCGCCAGCGAGGCACCGAAGCGACGCTGTTGGTACGTCGCGCCAACCTATCGCATGGCGAGGGACATTGCTTGGACGACGCTCAAGGGCATGGTCGCCGACGCGCACCTCGCACGCTCGCCAAATGAGTCACAGCTTGAGATGCAATTCGTGAACGGGTCGACGATCGCCCTCAAAGGCGCAGACGATCCCGACCGGCTACGCGGTCCAGGGCTCGACTTCGTCGCGCTCGACGAGTTCGCGTGGATCGACCCGTACGCATGGGACGTGCTTCGGCCCGCATTGGCGGATCGACGAGGCCGCGCGTTATTCACATCGACGCCCGCCGGGTTCAACTGGGCCTACGACGTTTTCGTGCGCGGCCAAGGCGACGACCCCGACTGGCGCTCGTGGCAGTTTACGACGGCTCAGGCTGGCATCGTACCACCGGAGGAAATCGACGCGGCGCGCAGTGATCTTGACCCGCGCATCTTCCGGCAGGAATACGAGGCCGCGTTCGAGACGCTACAGGGCCGCGTGTACTCCAACTTCGACCGTCAGCTCCACGTCGACGGAAACGTGGCGGATACTGGCGGCGAAATTCTGGTCGGCCAGGACTTCAACGTGAACCCGATGTCAACGGTGATCGCCGTGCGTGTCGGTGACGAATGCCACGTCCTTGACGCCTTGGAGATCGCCAGCTCGAACACCGAGGAGGTCGCGGCCGAACTTCTGCGCCGATATCCGAACCGCCGCATCGTGGTTTGCCCCGATCCATCGGGTAAGGCCAGAAAGACTTCCGCGCCGGTTGGGCAGACCGATTTCACCATCCTTAAGCGGGCAGGCTTCGTCGTAAAAGCGCCAAGCCAGGCCCCGCTTATTGTCGACCGCGTAAACAACGTGCAGGCGCTCCTTCTGAATGCTGAGGGCCGCACGCGCATGAAGATCCACCCTCGCGCGCAAACGCTAATCCGCGCTCTAGAGGGCCAGACCTACAAGGACGGCACAAGTCAGATCGACAAGGGCCTCGGACTCGACCACATCACTGACGCACTCGGTTACCTGCTGTGGGAAGAATTCAACGCGCTGGTGAACCGCAACGTCTCCACCACTCACTTTAGGATTATCTGAAATGCCAATCTCCTCGCGTCTCAAGGACGCCATCGTCAAAACCGAGAGCGCCAGGTATTACGACTTCGGCGGCGCGGCGAATAACCCCGACAGTCCCGATTTCATGTCCGCGTCGTACACGGCTCAGATGCCCGACGTGTCTTTCGTGCGCGATGTCTACGGCGGCACCAAGACCATGCGCGCCGCCGCTCGCGAATATC
>Ga0208644_1002910_pt1 | contig 13444 bp, 31 predicted proteins | sample VirMetDEL_Nov_18_FD_184517 | JGI IMG/M metagenome (GOLD analysis project Ga0208644, IMG submission 184517) | Aqueous microbial communities from the Delaware River and Bay under freshwater to marine salinity gradient to study organic matter... | ecosystem: Environmental > Aquatic > Marine >... | reverse complement strand
AGTCTGGTTCTTATTACTTAGATTATAATAATTTTACAAATACACCAACAATACCATCAATAACTGGTTTAGCATCAGAAGGGTATGTAAACAATTTAGTTTCTATATCTACATTCTCTGGTGACTATAATGATTTAACAAATGTTCCTACCGCACTCAGTTCTTTCTCTAATGACGTAGGATTTGTAACATCAAGTATTGTAGTTGGGTATGCAACTGAGGGTTATGTAAACAACTTAGTTTCTATTTCTACCTTCTCAGGAGACTATAATGATCTTATCAATACACCAGTAGGATTAAGTTCATTTAGTAATGATGTAGGATTTATTACTGCTAGTGCTCTTGTTGGTCATGCAACAGAAGGATATGTTATCCAGCATGTTGCAGTATCTACCTTCTCAGGAGACTATAATGATCTTATCAATACACCAGTAGGATTAAGTTCTTTTAGTAATGACGTAGGATTTGTTACATCAAGTATTGTTGTAGGTTATGCAACAGAAGGATATGTAAACAATCTAGTTTCTATTTCTACGTTCTCTGGCGATTATGGAGACTTAACGAATACTCCAACTTCATTAAGTTCATTTAGTAATGACGTAGGTTTTGTAACATCTAGTATTGTAGTTGGTTATGCTACTGAGGGTTATGTAAACAATCTAGTTTCCATATCAACTTTTTCTGGTGATTACAATGACCTTACAAACACACCAACAACTCTGAGTTCATTTAGTAATGATGTTGGTTTTGTAACTTCTAGTATTGTTGTAGGTTATGCAACAGAAGGGTATGTAAACAATCTTGTTTCCATATCTACATTCTCTGGCGATTATAACGATCTTACAAATACTCCAACGGCATTAAGTTCTTTCTCTAATGATGTTGGATTTGTAACTTCTAGTATTGTAGTTGGATATGCAACAGAAACTTACGTTAATAACCTTGTTGCAATATCTACATTCTCTGGTGATTATGGGGACTTAACAAACACACCAACAGCATTAAGTTCATTCTCCAATGATGTAGGATTTGTTACTTCAACCATTTCTGGTTCTATATCTGTTTCTGATATTCTTGGAATAGGTACAGCAGTAACTCAATTATCAACAGTTTCTACTTCTACAATAGATTCTTTCCCCACATCAACTTACAGGTCTGCTAGATACCAAGTCCAAATATCACAAGGAACTGATTATCAATGCACAGATTTGTTGGTGATTCATAATGACTCTACCGCAAGTTTAGTTGAGAGTGGATCTGTTGCAACCAATAACTATCTTGCCACATTCTCAACAACAATAAGTGGATCAAATTTACTTTTACAAGTTGATATGACAAATGCAACATCAGCAGAAATAAAGGTTGTAAAATATGCAGTTACTGTATAATTTGACTTTTTGTGCTATAATTTAATTTTGGAGTAATAGTATGGCAACTCGAACTTATGTAAATAAATCAGGAGATGTATATGAGTGGGAAGAAACCCCAGAAAGTGTCAAGGCACTTGAAATCTATTGGCAAATTGTAGAAGAAAATAAAAATAAATGTTGATTGACCTTAGGAAAATAGTGGGTCATTATGATCCACAACGTCCTGCTTTAGACCCAACAACTCCTTGGTATGAGTGGAACTCTTATTGTGAATGTTGTTGGAGTTTGAATGCTCCAGGTCAACCGCGACATTCTAGATTTCTGGCATTTCAGAGATATTTGAAATCTATTGAAAAGAAACCAACTAAATAATGATGCTTAAGCGTCGCAACTTAAAGCAAAGAATGGGGGCAGAAATGCCCCTTTTCTTGTATAAATAATACTGCGACGTTTAAAGCAGAATGAATAACTTTTACACTTACGCATATTTGCGTCAGGATGGAACACCTTACTATGTTGGTAAAGGTAGAAATTACAGGGCATTTAAAAAAAATCACGGGGTTTCAGTTCCACCAAAGGATAGAATACTATTCCTAAAGAAAAACCTATCGGAGCAAGAAGCATTCAAACACGAAATTTATATGATAAGTGTTTTAGGTAGAAAAGACATTGAGACAGGTATATTGAGAAACTTAACTGATGGTGGTGAGGGTCCTTCTGGGCGCATTTTTACTGAAGAGCATAGAAGAAAGATAGGCGAATGGCAAAGGGGATTGAAAAGAGGTTCACCGAGTGAAGAGTGTAAAGTAAAGATAAGTGAAGCAAATAAAGGTAAAAAACGAAATGAAGAACAAAAAAGAAGGATGAGTGAGGCACATAAAGGTAAAAAACACTCCGAAGAAACTAAGAGGAAGATGAGTGAGGCACAGAAAGGTAAAAAGAAACCACCAAGAAGTGAAGAGCACAAAAGAAAGATAGGTGAAAGTTGCAGAGGTAGAAAACATAGTGAAGAAACCAGAAGAAGAATGAGTGAAGCACATAAAGGTAGAAGAAAAAATTGACAAAAGTATGAGAATTGTTATAGAATAGATATTAACATAAGGAGTTATTGAGTAAAAATGTCGCTGAGCAATTCTGTAGAGGAAAGTTTGAAAGAAGCAGAGTCCAATCTTCGTAATGCTCTTGCCTTTGCCGCAAGACAAGAGAAACCATTTGTTTCAAGAGAAATTTCTGAAATCATCTGTAAGATCGATAATCTTATACGTGCAGACCGTATAATCGACAAACTTGAGAATAGAATGAAAGACGGTGGAGATAATACTGGAATGTTTGGCACATTCTTTGGTTAAGTTTCATTTAGCAATCCCAAAGAGAACCTTAAGAAAACTTCATTCTTGATTAAATAGCAGTATAATATCAGGAAACGCACACAAACTATGACACTGACTCAAGAAGAGTGGAAAGAGTTGAAAGATCTTAAGAGAGCAATAAACGAGTATCCTGCTTCCGTTCATTGGGATGAGATGGAAAGATTTGGATATTTGATGGTCAAAAGTTTGACTGGAGATTGTGTGAAATATCAAACATATGAGACCAAATAGTCCAGTAAGTCAAGTGTCACAGGGCACTTGACTTTTTTGTTAAATAGAACTATTATTCAAAAGTAATACCAAAGAGGTAAATGGCAAAGAAACTTTATATCGTCGATCACTTTGTTCCCTTTCCAAGTTCTGAATATGGTGGAGTTTGGAATGTGATCGCAGAAGACGATGATGAATGCTTCGATCTCATCAGAGACTATGATGATGGTTACAATGAAGAGTTTTATGTAAACCTTCGTGATAGAGTTGTAAACTCCCGAAACTATCCTCTATCTTCGGAAGAAGAGTCCTGTGTAGTCGAGTCATTTACCACCTAATGGAAGAAAACATGTCACGAACTGATGCTCTACTCTTTCACATCAAAAGAGAGCACGCAAATCAAGTTGATTATTTGAGAGAACAAATTATCAATCAGAAAAAAGAAATTGACTTTTTAAAACAACAAATTAAAATGATTACCGAAGGTAAAACTTACGATTGCTAAAATGACTGATAAAGAATTGAACATATACATTCTTGAAGACTTTTGTTGCACAAGAATGGATGAACTTGTTGAAGAAGACAGGTTTGAAGATTCTAATGCAATTTTCCAAGAGTTTATGTTTGATTGCAATCAAAAAGAATACTTCTTTCTTGAGGATTTGACTAATGTTTGTTGAAGGTGCTGAAGTAGAATACAATGGTCATTTTGGTGTTATTTCATTTATATGTGATGACTACTCAGTTCTTAAACTTCCAGCGGTTGGAAAGGGTAATAACCCAGCAAGATTGCTTATATTTAAACAATACTATTCAAAAGTAACTGTATTAAAAGATAGTGGGAGGTAATTATGTCTGAAGAAGCATTGTATGAGTTGCGTGAAGAAGGTACGACTGGGTGGTCTGTTGTAGATGATGGAAGCAATCTGACAAAGGATCAATGCTATAATTTGTATCAATTTTTATTGTCTCAGGGAGTAAGTCCTCAGAGATTGAAGATAGTTAGAGTTGCTTAGGACAATTAAATAACTGGCACAGACCCCTTGACTTTTTGTTGAGGGGTCTATATTATGTTTGTATTGATATTTTTATTGATGATTCAACTTCGACCACATCAGTCTCGCGGTTGTGATTCTATGATCGTAAATGATAAGGGTCAAATCATTTTTCCTACGGGTGGTGGTAAGACTCTGACTATGATTATGGACGCAAAGCGTATTCTTGATACTCAACCACAAACCATTGTTGTAGTTGTTCCTCGCATTCTGCTGATTGAGCAGATCTGCCATGAGTTTCTTGAGGTTATCGACACCAAGAATGTTCATGTGATGCACGTTCACAGTGGTGAAACTCATCATTTTAGCACTACACGACCCAAGCAAATTCACATGTTTGCTAATGTTGCTCGCACCGCTGGTGAGAGTTGCATTATCTTCACAACTTACAACTCCCTCAATCGTATTCAGCAGGCAGATATTGAGGTCAACAGCATTTACTTTGACGAGGCACACAATAGCGTAAAGAAGAACTTCTTTCCTGCTACTGAGTTCTTCTCTAATGAAGCAGATCGTTGCTATTTCTTTACAGCAACTCCTGTTCACTCTGTTGCCACTAACAAACCAGGCATGAATGATGCTGAGGTTTATGGTAATGTGATTTGTAAGGTTCCTGCTCCCGAACTTGTTCAGGGTGGGTTTATTGTTCCTCCCAAGGTATCTGTAAGGCAGATTGATATTGCTTGCTCTAACGCCTTTGAGAGGGACTGTAAGCACCTTCTAGACACTGTTGAGGGTGAATATATCACCAAGGGTCTAATTTGTGCAAAGTCCACTAAACAGATCGTTGGACTGATGAACAACACCAGTTTCTTTCAAGAAATGCAGGAGCGTGGTTATTCTGTGCTCTACATTACTGCTAAGACTGGTGCAGTTATCGACGGCAAAAAGGTCAATCGTGAGGAGTTCTTTGACACTCTGAACGCATGGGGTAAGGATAACTCCAAGAAGTTTGTAGTTCTACACCACAGCATCATTTCTGAGGGCATTAGTGTCTCTGGTCTTGAAGCAGTTGTGTTTATGCGTTCTATGAACTATATTGGTATTTTGCAGAGTGTAGGTCGCACACTGCGCCTACATCATGAGGATGCCAAAGGTATGCGCGAGGGTTCTATTCCTGCTGGTCAATACCAACTCTATCGCAAACCCTTTGGTAAGGTAGTTATCCCTACCTATGACAAGGTTGGTATTACAACTGCCAAGAAAGTTCAGAATGCACTTGACATTGTGTTTCAGCAAGGTGAGGTGTGCGAAACCGTAATCAAGAGGTGACTATGAAACAACCGACAAACTCAACTATTCTATCAAACCAACCACTTGGAGGTTTTATTGTGGACAATGGAAAGTATGCTGTGGTTCCTTATTGTAACCAGTTGATGGTTATTCACAATGGAAAGCAACTCAAAGTGTGTTTGAGTGAGCAGAGTGCCCGTAAATATATTGAGAGGCACCGTAAGGGTAAGTCAGAGGCAAAACTTCCCGTCGATTAAAATTACTCACTTTGAGATTGCCAATATGATGTAAGGAGCAAAACCTTCTATGTACGACGAACTTTGGCAAGAGATTCAGGACATGCCTGGAGAAATCTATGACATTCCTGAACTCAAAGATGATGAAGAAGGTGACTATTTCACCGACTACATGAACTCTAACTACGATTACTGATTAAACTAATGTATTTCCACGACATTCTCCGCCAACTCCAAGATCTCCGCAAGACTTGGAGGAATCAAGACTTTCGCTACACACGGGAACAAAAGGAACAGTATGATATGCTAGTAGAACTTCGCCGTGCTCGCGTAGCACAATTCTATGAAGAGGGTCGTGTTGCTGTCACAAAACCAAAGTCACGTAAGGTAGAAGAAGAGATTTGATATGAGAGGTCTTTATGACCTCTTTTTTCATATTTTCATAAATAACTGAAAGTATTGTAGTTCAGTTTATACTCTCATGGCGATCTCATTTCAGGAATTTGTTACTATTGCTGAGGCATCTCTTGACCGCACAGATACTGCGGGAATGACTATTAGAAAAGAAAGAGATCCACGCGATCGTCGTAAGAGTCCAGCAGAAATTAAAAGAACCAAAACTGTTGTTGATCCTGAAACTGGAGAAAGAAAAACTGTTCCCGTAGTTCAGAAAACCAGAAAAGATGCTGGTGGAACTAGAGAAGCAGGAAAAACTGTAAATCGTCAAGAACAACCAACGCAGGAAAGAGGTTCTGCTGATGTTAAAGCAAAAGCAGCAGCAGCGGCAAGAGAAGAGAGAAAAGCAGCAGCGAGAGCAAGAATTGCAGCAAAAAAAGGTGGAGGTTCTACGGAATCTAAACCTAGTTCTTCTACTTCAAAGGATTTAGAATCTGCTGCAACTAAACTTATTACCAAAAAGAAAGAAGAACCATCTGGTCCAAAGAGAAAATATAAAACAATGGACCATGAATCAGATAGAACTACACAAGAAAAGAAAAAAGCAACAGACGCTAGAAGAAATCAAGAACAAACTGCGTCAAGACAGGCAATGGCACCTTTTGTGAGTGATTATATCGCAAAAGCAAAGGCAGCAGCAAAGAAAGAAGGTAGACCCTGGAAAGCAGCAGATTCTGTAAGAGCAAGAGCAGCAGCAAAAGCAGCATATAGTAAGCAAAGTTGAATTCAATTAAAATTACTCACTTTGGCATTGCCACCTAGGTGTAAGGGTTCAACATTATGACTGCTACTCTCGCTGAGTTTGCTGCACAACAAGATGCACGCAACACCAACCAACTTAATGTAACAAAATGGAGTTTGGTTTTGTGTGACACTCTCACAGAGCGTGCTCCTACTGACTATACTTTTCAACTAGATTCCTCTGGTCGTAAGTATCACAAGATTTTTATGTATATCAATGGTAAGCGTGACAGTATTCATGCTTTCATTGATAAGAAGACTGGTGAAGTGTATAAACCTTCCAGCATCAAAGCACCTGCCAAAGGTGTTCGTTACAATTTGTTCATTATCACTGAGCGTGAGGAACTGCTTGAGAAGTGTGATTGGAGTGGAGCATATTTATATCTGCGATGATATATTTTCTCATCATAAGTGCCGGTGTTGGTTTCGCCTTCCTGGCACTTTTCTCTCCTTGGTTTAATCATTTGGACGACATTGAAAAGTTTTAAATAGATGGAGTCTATTATTTCTATGAAACTATTATTAACTGCTGTGCTCTTAGCACTATCACCCGTGCCCGCAAATGCTATCACTTGGGGTGAGTTTTGGGGACCATTTGTTCATGAAGATAATCACCACCGCCATGAAAGAAGGCGCGATGATGATAGCGATCACCGATACAGATACTGTGTCAAACGTATTCGCAGAGAAGAATATATTCCCGGCAACAGATGGCGCCCTGGATATGTAAGAACATGGTATGAAGAGGTGCCTTGCGGTAGGTAGATTTCACTATTGCCAGAGTAGGCAAAATCTGGTATGATACGTTATGTTCCTTTAAAGTTTGAGAACTATGAATGATCACCGTCATTTTCACACTGAGTCTGAGCGTCGTCAACTAGATGGAGTTCTGCACGATGCTGATGCTAACGGATGGAACATTTCTAAGCACAACCGTATGAAGTCCCGTGTAAACAATTTGCCAGACTATTCTCTTATTTCTGATGATGAAATGTGTGCGTAATTAAAATTACTCACTTTGAGATTGCCACTAAGTCGTAAGCACCAAACCCTTTAATTATGTCATCTGAGTTTTTTCTTGAAGATTTTCTTCTCACTACATTCAAAGACAATAGAAACAAAAAAAGAACTGATGTTTTGCACAAGGTTGTGCTTAATGAGTTTCTTAATCTTTATCCAGAATACTCTGAATGTGTTTGGAAGTATGAGGTAGATCTTCCAGACTCTTATGGCAGTAAGTTTCGTGTTGATATTGTGGGATTTGACAAAAATGGAGGTGCCAAGATAGTCATTTGTGACAAATCAATGAATGGTAACATCTCTCAAAACCTCAAAAACTATGCAAATTGCAGTGTAGGTGAAAGTATTCGCCTTCTTTATGCAGAAGAAAATCAAGATATTGAGAAGATGATTTTCTTTACAGTGATGCCACGTCGCGCACCATATTTCACTAAAAATGGAGAAAAAAAACACATTGAAGATGTGGTAAAGGCAAGAAAAAACACTAACATTGACAAAGTTATGAATCAACTCTGGGGTGAACGTGTTGAGTTGATTCATTACAGTTACGACATTGTTGAAGTGGATGAATATACCAAAAAGGAAGAGTTTGCCACTGGCATTAGCATCAGAAACCTAGTCAAAGAGTAATCAGAAAGAGTATCATGAATCAGATATACAACGGAGAATGTTTAGACATCATGTCAACACTTCCTGATGGTTGTGTTGACATGGTTTTTTGTGATCTTCCCTACGGAACAACACAAAATGAGTGGGATGTTCTGATTCCGTTTGATAAATTATGGGAGCAATATAATAGGGTAGTGAAAGAAAATGGTGCCATTGTTTTGACTGCTCAATCACCATTCGACAAAGTTCTGGCGTGTTCTAATCTCAAGAACTTTAAGTATGAATGGATCTGGGAGAAAAACAAGGCAACTGGTCATCTTAACGCAAAAAAGATGCCCATGAAAGCACATGAGAATGTGCTAGTATTTTATCGTAAAATGCCCACTTACAACCCACAAAAAACGACAGGGCACAAACCCTTTGGTGCTGTAAAGGCGCGAGAAAATATACCTGATCCGGGGAAAAAGAGAAACTACAACCACATCAAAAAAACATTTGGAAACGATGGAAAGACAACGGATCGCTATCCCAGAGACGTGCAAAAGTTTCCTGTTGTGAACAATGACAGTCCATTTAAGTTTCATCCGACTCAGAAACCGGAAGAGATGATAGAATACTTCATCAAGACATATTCAAATCCTGGTGATGTTGTCCTGGATAATTGTATGGGATCTGGATCGACTTGCATTGCGTGCATCAACACAAAACGGCAGTATATTGGCATTGAAAAGGATCCCGAATGCTTTGATCTTGCAAAGGATTGGATAGACACCTACTTAAAAATGATAGAGTTGCAGGGATTTCCAGAGGAAAATGAGATCACTGATGAAGAACAATCGTGCAAGGGAAGCAATGCTTTGGAAGAGTATCTTTACCCCTAATTAAAATTACTCACTTTGAGATTGCCACTATGGTGTAAGGGACACTCAACCATGAAAAGACAAGACCCTCGCACACTATTTGCTGATGATGAGTTCACTTTCTTTCGACTCAATCTTCTCAAAGAAGTTGACCGTTTGAGTGTATATCATTCTGATAGGTATCAGAAAGAAAAGGAACTCAAAAAGGCAGACGATTGCCTCACTTATCTGATGAACTATCGCTCTCACCAACCTGAGTTTTGAAACTAATGTCTAAAAACTACCGAGTTCGAGTTGAGACCAACGACGGATGTGTGACCGTTTGGTATGAGAAATCAAGCGCAAAACGTGCTTGTGATCTTATAAACAATCGGGTCTACAATCAACTCTGTGGACTCAACATTAAAGAAGTTTCTGTTACTCCTTCTGTTTGATAAGGAAGCACAATGGTGGCAAACTCTGTAAACCTTATTTGAGGACAAAACTATGAAATGGGAAGTCAAACTTTACGTTGCTGGTAAAGTATTTGAGGACACAGTTTATGCTGGAAACCGTCAAGATGCAAAGGAGACTGCACAAGCACGCAATCCTAAGGCGAAAATTGTAGGAGTCAACCCGGTCTTTTGATATACTTAGAGACCAATCAATTAAAATTACTCACTTTCAGATTGCCACTAAGGTGTAAGGAGCACACATTATGTCTCTCTCTAAAAAAACTGTTCACGACATTGCTGATGCTCTCAAAAAAGATGTGATCAATCACATTTATGAGAATGAGACTTATGCCTCTATGATGCAACAACTGGTGTGTGAGGCACTGGATGCTACAATGGGCGAAATGGATGATGATCTCTATTTTGACCTGGCAATGGTTCTTTTTGACAGTATCGAACTGAAATGAGCACATTTGTCAAGAACATTATCAGAACCAGTTTTAAGAAATGATGCCCCTTTTCACAAAACTTTCTATCGGTTTTGATAGTTTCAAAGATGCACTTTATTGGTGGGTTGGTAACATGACAATGGAAAATCATCACCTTTATCAACCTACTGATGTGGCAGCATTTTGGGTTGAGTTGAATAGTGGTTATTATCAACTTCACCCAGAAGAGTACACCAAAATCTACTTTACTTTTCCTAAAGTTTATCACATCAACTGAGAAATGAAAGTTTCTTACATTTTCCTAGCATTTATAGGCATTCTAATGTATAATGCCTTTCTCTCAAACCGAGACAACAAAATGCTTGAGGCATATGATAAAATCTGTGCCGAACAAGTTTCCAACCCTAACTGTATCTACGCAAAATGACTCCTGACACTCTGAACTTCAACGGTGATGCTACCACAATCTTTGGTTTTGCTGGCGTGGTTTCCGCGCTTGTTATTGTTGTTGCTTGCTTCCGTTCTTACTGGAGTAGTCCTTATCGTAAATAAATAACATTGCCTGTTTGGGTCGCGCTTTTCAGGTGGGAAGCAGAAATGCTTCCCTTATAAATACTCTTGCGACCCTAAAAACAGAGCAGATGAAAAACCAAAGAAGGTTTTATACTTATGCTTATTTGCGTGAGAATGGAACGCCTTACTATATTGGTAAGGGACAAACAAATAGAATGTTTTACAAAACGAAACCTGGTGCAATAATGCCACCAAAAGACAAAACTAAAATCATTTATCTAAAGAAAGACCTGACTGAAGAAGAAGCATTTAGACACGAAACTTACATTATTTCTGTGTTGGGAAGGAAGGACTTGGGAAATGGTATTCTTCGAAACCGAACTAATGGTGGAGAAGGTGTTTCCGGCAAGACATGGAGTAATGCTGAAAGAAAGCAGAAGTCATTATCTCAACTTTCCACCAACAATTCTTTCTTTGGAAAGACACACACTCAAGAGGTAAGAAATCGACTATCAGAAACTCACTCAAAATGCTACAATCTTATTTCACCAAATGGAGAAAAGATACAGGTTAAAAACCTAAAACAGTTTTGTTCTCTTCACAACTTGGACTATTGGAGTATGAACAAACTTGTAAATGGTAAGTATATTTCTGGTAAGCATATTTCTTCTACCTATAAAGGGTGGAAAGTTCAAAAAACCGAAACACAAACTACTGAGAATTGATTATGCCAAACGTCGAAGCACTTGCTGAGGAAATGGAACTCACCTGCGACTATTTGGAGGCAGAGTTTATCATTGATGGTGAGTTTTGCATTCCAGAGATTTATCTCTATCAAACTGAGGAGCATTTGATAGTCACAACGTTCAACGATTAAAATTACTCACTTTGAGATTGCCTCTTAGGTGTAAGGGGCACTCACTTTACCCCACAACATTCATTTGAACATGGCAACCCGTTCTCGCATTGGAATCGAACTCAAAGATGGTTCTATTCTTTCTGCTTATCATCATTGGGATGGTTATCCTGAGTGGTTGGGTCGTATTCTCACCACACATTACAACAGCAAGGATAAAGTATCCGAACTAATTGATGGTGGTGATATGTCTTCTTGCTGGTCTAATCGCACTTGGGAGGGTAAACTTCCTGAGGGTCAATATGCACCTGAGTATTATTCTCAACGTGGCGAAGATTGCCCTCCACGTCTTGATGCTGACCTTGCAGAATACCTGCTGCCTGATAACAGCGAAGAGTTTGCATATGTCTTCCGCAACGGTGAGTGGGTATGTTATGATATGCACCAGTTTGATGATAGCAAACTGCCTGAGGTTGTTGAGATTCCCAGCGGTGCACTTGCTGTCTGATTAAAATTACTCACTTTGAGATTGCCTCTTAGGTGTAAGGGGCAATCACCCACCAACTTCCAAAATTATCATGATCAAAAAAGGCGGCAATCCTTCTCCCGTCCAGGTATGTGAAGGTCTCAAAGGTTACAATGTTTGGGTGTATTCTAAGAGCACAATCGGTCCTGATGGTGTAGTTTACCATCACTACAAAACACTCACTGCAAAAGGAAAGTATCACTACGAATCTGATGCTTATGCTGTGGGTTGGGATTACATCAATTCCCGCTATTCTTGGTCTGCATGGCGTGGAACTATCGAAGCACATCGCAGGGAGTTGGCATCACAAACCGTTTGACCAATTAAAATTACTCACTTTGAGATTGCCACTTAGGTGTAAGGGTTCAACATTATGACACAAACCAACCTCTTCTCTGTCGCTGATAACATGGCAAAAGGAATGTCCCTGTTTCGTGCAGGTTTCAAAGCAGAAGTGTACTGGGGCGATGAGATCGTAGCGCATCACATGAACACCCGTTCTGTGTATCGTTTCAAGAAGAATAGCGACATTGCTATCACTCATTATGCAAAGTATGTTGATGATGGAACTGCCGATGTTTTCTCTGTTAGTGTGCATGAGCAGGTAGATCCTCTTCACGGTGTCACTAAAACTGTTGACACGTTTGATACCTGGTTGAGTGCATACTATTGTGCTCTGGAAACTATTCGTAAAAACAGCAAATGACTGAGACTAAAATGATGCTAGAGTTGACCGATAAGGAATACCGAGCGCTGCAAGAAATGGTGGATCACTACTATTTCCACCAGCGTGAGGTATATCCTAAGGCAGCACCTGAAAAGATTTTCACAAGCACACAATTCGACCTTTTTAACAAACTCCAACTCAATGACTGATCTCTACAACGAAATCTTGAACTCTGAAACCATGCCTCTCACTACTGAGCAACTTGAGCAACTGAAGTGTAACTATGCTGAGATGGTTGTGGACAATATGGACATCAAAACCCTGATGATTATGGCATATGATGTGATTGTCGAAAACCTGAAAGATTATGATGAGCAAGACATGAAAGATGAGATTGTTGAACTCTATGATGAGGAAATCCTGGAGGAATTGATGCCCTGATTTATACTTTCACATTTTTCTGCAATGGCACTGCTGCGAATGACCCAGAGCACCTGCGGCAGTCCAAAACGGATTTTTGTGAAAGTATAAAATAGTGAGAATCAATTAAAATTACTCACTTTGAGATTGCCTCTTAGGTGTAAGGGGCACTCAATTCACTCTCTACCCCTTCTGAAATTATGTTCGACTCCGTTATTCAAACTCTGCCACAATTCATCCAAGAAATGGGTGCTGATTGGGAAATGGTTTATGACTGGATGGAAGATCAATGCGGTGCATTGAGTGAAGAACAAATCCATATCCTTGGTCTTGTATTTGACAAAACTCCTGTCTGAGTAGTTTACTCTTTTTTTCTTCACTCTTTTACTGAAACTCATGCTTGACAAAATCCTTGATCC
>Ga0208644_1002903_pt1 | contig 13461 bp, 22 predicted proteins | sample VirMetDEL_Nov_18_FD_184517 | JGI IMG/M metagenome (GOLD analysis project Ga0208644, IMG submission 184517) | Aqueous microbial communities from the Delaware River and Bay under freshwater to marine salinity gradient to study organic matter... | ecosystem: Environmental > Aquatic > Marine >... | reverse complement strand
TTGTCTTAAATTATATTCAAAAAAAGGAAGCTCTTGGTCTATTTTAAAGCCGTATGAATCGAAGAACTCTATCGTAGTATCATCCACCTTGAACACACTTACCCAATGCCCATAAGTCGCCTTAGATTGGTACAGGATAATCATAGCTCCATGTGGTCCAAGGGCTTGGTCTATTGAGTCAAATTTTGCGAGGTCTTCATATAAGTGTATATTAACTTTACCTTCGCATATCTTCATAATATCCTCGTCTGATAAAGATATTGATTCCGAATTCTCTACGAGTTCGTGGAAGCCTATTCCCTCAACTTTGGCTTTTCCGTATGGCTCCCCCATCTTTCGTTTGAACTGAACTTTGAGACTTGTCATTATTTATATTATGAAAACATAATATAATTAATCTACAAAAATAAGATTTGGTTCAGGTTGTTGTTCCCAAGTCATATGCTTGATAGATTTACAATGCTCTGATAACCCATCTTTACGAACTTTTGAACCACATTCACAAGATACTTTTTCTTTTTTTCGTTCTGATATTGTGTCTATGTGTTTCCCATAATATTCTTTTACTCTTTCTACAATTTTGTGTCTGTTTTTTTCATAATAGTTTTTTTGGTATTTTTGTAATGTGTCCTTATTTTTTTGATAGTGTTCTTTTCTTTGTTTTGTTATGTGTTCCTTATTCTTTTCCCTATATTCTTTGATTTTATCTTTGTTTTTGATTTTATTCTTTTTGTTATCTTCTTTTCTTTGTTCTTCACTTCTCCAAGCCTTTCGTCTATTAAGAGTTGTATATTCTTCTAATTCCTCAATAACACTCTGTTCTTCTATTACCAGTTCCATATGTGAATTACACGGATATTTTTTAATAGGTATCATAGTCCAATTATCCCACCCCCCGTGTTCTCTGATAAATTCATATACAAAATAATTATAATCTCTGTTGTTAGGATTATTACAAGTATTTTTATGTTGTGTCTTTCTACTTACAAAATTCGTTGTCGAACCTACATAAATATCTTTGATATTTCTATCAAGGCACTTGATTTTATAAATAATTCCTTTGGAATAATCACACTTACTTTGTTTTGACATATTTTATAATAGATTACGATTCTTTAAACCAATTTAATCAATTTGTTTTTTAAGCCACATCACGGATATATCCGTTCATTGTTGTGTATCTTTCTGCCATACGCTCCCCACTCAAATCAGCTTGGGTCTTCTGTATCACTGCACGAGGGATGCTATTTGGATCAGCATTAGAACCAGATGGTCTATAAGTTCCTATTTTAATTGGTTCAACACTTTCTCCCCATTCCCATTCTTTACTTTGCCCAAAAGGTTGAGGAGGTGCTAAAATACCATTAGGTCTTCTATATTGACCTCTATTTTTATCCGCCTCTGTGTCAAAATTGAAGGTGCTACGATAAGAACCCTCTGCCCCTTCTCCATATAATTTATTAAATTCCTGTTCATCATTGTTAAGTTTAAACGGGATTGATGTACCTGATAGTACGGAATTGAGTTCAGTCATATTTTATTAATAATAAAGATAAAAAATATTTACATAAATATAAAAAGATGTCTTTCACATTGACTAAAACTAAAAGAAGTGGTGAATATCCAATAGCCAAAGTTAAAGGAGGTGCAGACAACGGGTCTTATCTCTACTTGAATAAACACAGAGCTTCTTTATCAGATATTCCAAAATCAAAGTTAGATAAGTTGAATCTCACAGAGACAGATAAGGCTGAACTTAACGATGCGTTGAAAAGTGGTTTAGAACCAGATGATGAAGAGTTGACTAAAATATTCTATAGTTTTATTGATTACATCAAAGAGAAGAATTGTAAATTTACTTTACGCACTGGGGGAAAGCTCCAACCAATTCCGGCTCCAAAGGTAGTTGAGAAAGTTTTAATATCTGGAATATCTGGAAGTGGTAAATCAACTTTTGCGTCTAACTATATCAGAGAATATCTCAAGCAACATAGAGATAATAATTTTTTTATCATATCAAGTGTGGATGAAGATGAAGTATTAGATAAACTTGATCCAGAGAGGTTAGATTACAACGAGATCGCACAAGATGGTATAGATATGAGTGAATTAGAGGATAGTATAGTCTTGTTTGATGATATTTCAACTATACAACCTAAATCTGTCAGAAAAGTTGTAGAAGGTGTAAGGGATCACTTGGCTGAAATAGGTAGACACTCACGAACATCAATAATTAACATATCACACCTTATCACGAATCATCACGAATCTAGACGGATTCTAAACGAAGCTCAGAGTGTTGTACTTTTTCCAAAGAGTAATGCTCGTGCTATTAAGAAATACTTGGCTGAATACCAAAATTTTGATAAAGACTTAATATCAAGGTGTCTTAACCTTAAAAGTAGATGGTTTATGCTGAAGGGTGTACCATCGGGTGTACATGTACCGATTATTTTATATGAAAAAGGGGTATTCTGTATATAATTTTATAATATCAATTATTATAAAACTTTATTCTAACAATCTTTCCACTCTCCTTTTTTGGACATCAATTAAGCCATCCACATAATCTAAAAGACTTTCGGAGACTTTACTCTTATTTTCATCAAGTATTTCACTTACCTCTTGTTCTGCTTCTGTTCGTAATTCATTGTACGAATCAATCAAGTAATCACTATCATTATCTTTTTTGAATTGAAGGATAATTTTACTTACTTCATCTTTGAACGATTTTAACAACTCCTTTATTTCTAACTTGATCTCATTCACTTTTTTAGCTTTTACCTTCACGGGTTTTACTTTAACAGGTTCAGGTTCAGGTTCAGGTTCAGGTTCATCTAGTTTTAGTTCAGGTTCAGGTTCTTTGACTTTTACTTTTTTAACAGGTTTAACAACAGGTTTAACAACAGGCTTAGCAACAGGTTTAACAACTTTATCAGTCTTTTCCTCTTCTACATGTTCTTTCTCCTCCTCTTCTTCATCAGAACTAAAATCAAGCAATCGCTGTTTCTTTTCTCTTGGCTTTTTACCAGATTCTTTTTGTTCTTCTTTTGTATCTGAACTTGTAAATTTGTTGTACATCTTGATTAAATCTGACTTGGTGAGTTTTAAAAGTGTTGGGCGAGTAAGGTCACACACCTTTTGGAGATTGGTCACAATATCTCTCTTCTTCATCGATTTTAGATTTGACATATTTATATATAGTAAAGATATTATTTTTTGTTAATAATATATTTGTATTTCTTCTTTTTTCACATCCTATAACGATTTTGATAAAGATACTCCTTCTGATACAAATCCTTTATTTCGCTTTCTGTTAACGGGTAGTTTGGTGGTGATATATTAGGTAATCCTGACCAATCCAATTCACACTCCACATTAATCGGTGGTAGAGACTCAGTAGAGAAGTACCAACCATCGTGATCTGATTCCTTACAACAAGAACATAGTAATTGTCCCATCTTTTATATTATATGATTATAATATTTATATTATTTACAACAAAATTTGCTATAGCATAATTTTTTCATATCTGTTATCCCTTTCAACATCTTGGGATGTTTTGAAACATACACTAAAAAATCAATTGTACGATCCAACATCGGATAATATCGTTCGTAGGTTTCTCTGGGGAGTAACTCACTTATTTTATTCATCACATAGGCTTTCTTTTTCTCACCTGAATCCATACTCTTAAAAGTGTTCGCGTCTTTCATACAGGAGACTACGAAATCAAATAACTCTGTGAATTCTACTTCACCGTTCTGATTAGTATCGATTGCGTTTATCATCTCTTTTATTATAATAGAATATAATAAAAATTAATCACTTACTTTTTGGCTTTTTCAAGAGCCCATAGTTCCCCAACCTTAGCCATCCGTTCCCGAGGCGGAAAATCTTTGAACTCTCCAATTCGACTGCGGACAAATAAATTATACTCTGACGGTGCTCTCTTTACTTTTACTTTTACTTTCTCTTCAGAAACAGGTGATGTAGATTCATCGGATTCATTAGATTCTGTGGATTCTGTAGATTCTTCTACAATTTTAGTTTTAGTTTTTCTTGGCATTGCTTTTATTATAACCAATATTATTTTTAAAAGTAAAAAAAAATTATTTGGAGATTAAGAAAATAATTACTTTAATTTCGGATTTGGAAGAGCGACGCCGATCACAAGCATCAGTAAACTTTGATATAGATTTTTATTTTCGCACGATTCACTTAGATGTAATTCAACCGCAAAGAAGGATATCAAGCCAATGATTATGAAGTACTTTGTAAAGAATATCGCAAAATCCTTGTCCATTACCAGACAGCACGACCTCCATCTCACAGCATCTGTATGTGTATCTGTCTGTTGTAATTCTAAATCGTCCAATTTCTCATCTGCCGGACATATCATATTTTTAATATTTGTCAATATATTAAAAATTTCTGTTTATTCACTTCACAAGTCCAGTCAAAGTGGCGGTACGTGCGATATCGGATACAAAAGGTATAGGGAGGAAGGAAACCGCTTTTGCTATGTCTCCAAATACTGATCCTCCGCGGAGAATATCATGTTTCAAACTACCAATTCCTCCACCACTCAGTTCTTTCAAACGACGGGGTGGTTCAAAAATTGCTCCACCTTCAAGTTGGTATTTCAAAGGGTGAGACGACGTTTTAATACTTAAATCTTTCATATCAGGTTTATGTCTAATTGTATCAAGATAAGTAATATTTCTCATATTTATTATTAGTCAATATTTTTATAATTTTTGAATATTTATTATAGTTGGGTCGTAATCTAAACTGATTTGGTGACTTTCAGGTGCTTCACAGAAACTCTCTTCATCGCAATCACACTCTATATTTTTCTTGCAACATGACGCGTAGATGTGGACAAGTGGGTTAGTATTCAATCGTTTAAGGTCGAGACCTAATAAATTATGAGAAGTTGGTAGGTAAAAGCCCTTCTCTCGCATTGATTTGTTTTTGAGATTTGAGTAGATTTGGAACATCTCAGCCGTTAAATTTAGTATCTCGTTTTTAATAACTGGCCTAATTAGATAGATGTCAGGCGCGGGTTGAATCACTTTAAAATCCATATAGGTAATACGATAGAAGTTGTTTGTGTTTTCTTTATAGATCGTGTTGTTTATGTTTGAGAGTTGTAAATAAAGATTCTCTGGAATATTATCTTTATAATCATCCAACAGAGTTTGTGCAGTCTGAATTGTAGTAAGAGGCGTGGTATTAGGACTATTATTTGGAGTATTATTTTCATTGGACATTATTTTATTATAAAGCAAGATAATAATTTTTAAAGTAAATTTTTGTATTTATGCTTTTTAATTGATATTTAGAAAAATATTTTATAAATATAATAGATAACGAGACTTAATTTAATATGGACGAAACTTTAGATAACAATTATTTAATAGAACTTGAGGATTTCCCTTGTTATTTTGTGGGTGTGGATGGTGTGTATAGCGATAAGTTTGGTAAGATGAAGAAGATGAAGGGTACTATTAATAACCAGGGGTATTATACAGTTGGTTTTCATAAAGATGGTAAAGAATATAAAAAACGAGTTCATCGACTTATTGCTGAGATGTTTATACCAAATCCTGATAATCTTTCTGATGTAGACCATATTAATCACAACACACAAGATAATAGACTTTGTAATCTGCGATGGGTAACACAGAGTGATAATGAAAGAAATCGGAGTATGAGTAAAGATAACACATCTGGCAATCAGGGGGTTTATTTTCATAAGAGTAATAATAGTTGGGTAGCACAGTGGTATGATAATAAAGGAAAACAAAAGTCAAAATACTTTCCAATCAAGAAATACGGAGATACACAGGCGAAAAAACTCGCGATAGATTTTAGAAAAAAGATGGTAGATTTATTTTATAATCGTGTTTGAAATTTTTTATATTGATTTAATATAAAAAGATGTTCACATATTTAAGTTCCTTTATTTGGACAGAAGAACCAGAGGAGATTACACCCGACAAAAGACAGGTACAATTACGTCACCTACTTCACCGACAGATTACTTTAAACAATATGATACTGAAAAGTATTGATGTTAAACCGCAAATATCTGATGCTCTTATCGAACATGAATTGAAGAAAATTTCTAAAATTCCAATAAAACAAAACAAGAAAAAAAGAAAAATTTTTCAATCTAAATAATAATACTCTTAAAGTAAAAGATGAATCGCGGACAATTAGAAAAACGATTCTTAACATCCGGTTCGCGGCATACTCTTTCACCAGCAAAAAAAGAACAAATTATTAAACTCCTTTTTTTGAACCAATTTGAAGACATATTTGTAATGAGAACAAAATTCAGCGATTCTCTCTGTTCATTGATTCAAGATAAATATATAGACTTGCTATCAAAAGAGACTAATAACAAGTTCAAAGAATTTGGTTATTTTGTAATAAGGAAACCATATATCGATTTTTACTCTGAAGAAGAACTAAAAGATATTAAGGTAAAAACTTACAAAGAACTATTAAATTACTATAATCTGACACTAGTCCCAATGCTACAAAAAGCAAGTGAAAAAGAGGCCATTATTTCTATTAATGATTACAAATTTAGAAAACTCGATGATAAATCACATCTGATAAAATAAATTATAAAGGTATACCCCTTTATAATTTTCTAACGAGTTTTTGTTAAGGTATAACAGGTTCTTTTTTAAAAGCAAAAATCTATAAATCAAGGCCCTATTTTTTACGAAATAAATCTTCGAGGGTTGCTTTAAAATCAGATGTTATTTTAGACTTTGGGATAGTCTTCAATTCCTTCTCAATAACATCTTTAGCTTTCTGGGCTTTTGCCGATATTTTGACTGGTTCTACTTTTTTTATTGGTTTTGTTGTTTTGACTTCAGGGAATTTTTTTACTGGCAGTGTTGATGATCGGGGTCTTTCTGGTTCTTTGTGTTCTGATACAAATCTTTGTGAGGATGGCGCTCCTGACCTTTCCACATGTGCGTCAGAGCAATACACGTTTACATACACTCTATTATCATATTTTCTTTTATTTTTATCTTTTACTGACACATTCACATCTTTACTTTCTTTTAACAATTTGACTAGTTCAGCCCTTTTTAAACGGGAATATCCCTTCAATTTTGCTTTTTTGGCTATTTCCAAGAGAGCAGGTCGTTTCAACATATCTATGTTTCGTTCCATATTTATTTATTAAACAACAATATATTTTATTTTTGAATTTGTCTATTTAGGCTATTACTTATAATTTATTTACAAAAGGGGTATCCCAACCTTATTTTCAGTTTAACTAGTAAACTGACGAAATTTTTTCTCAAAAAATATATTCCACTTTTCAAAAGTGTCAAGATATAATTCGTGTTCATCTATAGTTAGCTTAGATTTTAGTAGCTTAGATTTTTTATTAATGGTAAACCATCTTCTAATATCTTCATCTGACCCAACTGCTTCTTTCATCATATCATATAAAAATTGAACCTGTCCCCTAATAAAAGTTCTTAATCTTTCAGGATCAGATGATAACACTTTGAAACTTTCTTTAATCAAGTCACTTGATTCTATTTTTGGAAATTTTAACCGTAAATCAGCATAGAAAAAACTCCAAGCTATACAAAAGCCATTAGGATCTGAAATTTCTATATTTAATTGTTTAGAAAATACCTTTGATTTAGGAACATCCTGTTCATAGTGTTGATAATTGCCAAAACCAGTTGGACATACCTTTGTAGCAGGTATATATGATAATTTTTCATTAACCGGTAGTTTTTTATTAACCTCATCAACAAGTCGTTTTTTGATAGAGCTATCAATTCTGTCACTATCAACACCACGAATACCTGTTCTTTTACCGTGAGGCTCAAATCGCTCTACCTCATTCCTATGATAATTAAAAATCATAATATTAGCGTGTCGATCATTTACTGATAAATATAATACTAACATCTTACCACGTCTCTTACATCTTAAATAACTACTTGCTATGTCGTTAATTTCATCTTGATCTAGTTTATCTATTTGCTTTTTAGTAGCACGCAGTCTAAATACTCCACCCTTTTCAATATGACAATCATTATTATTACGCTGTAAAACGTTTAACAGGTAAAAAGGAACTGTGCTTCTACCTGCTGTATATATGACAGGCATTCCTTGTGATTTTAGAACTTCACCCCTTAAATATTTTTCTATATCGGTATGAGTTGGTAATGGTACAGGCATTTCTTTTTTTTCTTCAGGTTCAACTTTAGGTTTTTTAGGTTCAACTTTAGGTTTTTTAGGTTCAACTTTAGGTTTTTTAGGTTCAACTTTAGGTTTTTTAGGTTCAACTTTAGGTTTTTTAGGTCCTGGAGTAGGTTTTATACCAAAAGGTCTATATGGTAGAGCATAATTAATATCATTACTTGCAACATTAGTCCAACGAGTATGGAAATCTTCCCAGTATTTTGATACAATCAAATCTATCAACTCGTCATGTTTTAGATGACTATAATTCGTAATACGAATTTTGGATATGACTTTTAAAAGGTCTTTCCTAGTAATCTGACGAAGTAAATTTTTCTTGTCTTCATCTGATTCAATTTTGTGTGGGGATATAGCTCTTCGTAACGCTTCTTCAAGTTGAGCCTTAGTAAGTTTGGAAAGCCCCTTGGTTATCCCATATTTTGCCAGTTCAATTTTCAACTCTGAAATTGTTAATTTTCTATTGTCCATATTTTTTTATATATAACAATATTTTTTATATTTTGTAATATAAGCAATATAAAAAAAAAATTAGTTATTATTTTCGCTATTCACATAATTCTAATAACCCTCGAATCAGTTTCTCAGGTATTCTATAACGCTCTAAGCGATTAGAGCCTCCACCAACTTTAGTAGACATATCAACAGCATGCTTTTTTGTTATTTTGGCTTGGTCTCCGTTTCCACAATTTTTAAATATGCAGTTTCCTCTCTGTTGGTCTTTTTCGTCTGTTTTTATGGTTATGATATTTTCGCAATCCTTCTTACAAGTCTTCGCATCAAATCCCTCAATATTCGTCCAGAACCGTGTTGACTTTTTATAACCCCAGTCAGAATATTTACAATAATCCACATCATAAAAGGGTAAATCTGTGATGTACTCTTTCATTCGGCCCGTCTTAGGATTCTCAATCCAAAAATATTTTGGTTTGAAGTAATTTATGATTTCTCTGACCTTATCAATCATGGGTTTCCCAATTTCCTCTATATCTTTTTCAAGTAGTTCTCTGTTGAATTTAACCCCTGGATGTCGACTTATCTCTTTGCCGAAATTTGAAGGTAGGAGGCGAGACCAATATAAACACACAGGACTCGCCGTGATAACATCGAAGTGTCCAGGTTTATATATTTTATAATTCCAGGTCATTATGTCAGTTTTAAGATGATTTTTAGAAGTATAGTCATAAATCTTAGACTTAGCAGGTAGGTCTCGGTCTAATGATGTTACATCATATCCCATCTTTTCTGCCACTCTCCCGATCGAGTGTGTGCCACTGAACAATTCTAACAATCTTTTTGTCATCTTATTATTTATCTTACACAAGATAAATAATTTTTGTTTGTATTTATGCGATTTTAAAATTGAGTTTTAAAAATACTTTATATATAAATAAAACACATGATAAACTATTTAATTGAACTTGAAGATTTTCCAGACTATTTTGTTGGAGTTGATGGTATATATAGCGAGATGAGAGGGAGGATGAAAAAGTTGAAAAGTAGTATTAATAATACGGGGTATTATCGGGTTCGTTTATGTAAATATGGCAAAAAATACCACAAATCAGTTCATAGACTTATTGCTCAGACTTTTATACCAAATCCTGATAATCTACCTCAAGTAGACCATATTAACCATAACACACAAGATAATAGATTAGAAAATTTAAGATGGGTCACTCATAGTGATAACGAAAGAAATAGAAGTATGAGTAAAAATAACACTTCTGGGGAACAGGGTGTTAGTTTTGATAAGTATAATAATAATTGGAGGGCACAGTGGGTCGATAATCAAAGGAAATTAAGGAGAAAATCCTTCTCTATCAATAAATACGGCGACGATGCCAAACAACTGGCTATAAACTTTCGACAGAAGATGGTCGATGAATTATACAATAGAGTTGAGTAAAAGGCTTTTGTCATATTTAGTTTATTTTATCTATAACTAGATAAAATAATTTTTATTTGTATTTATTCTTTCTTACCGACTGTGCTGAACTTTGCCATATCCTTAGGATTAATACAGATAGTGACGGTATCTTTTATCTGATTTTTAAGCTTTGCCTTTTCGTCAGCTTTATGATAATCTGAGAAAGGATTAACCTTCATACTCACTGAGCCTGGTTTAGGTAAATTCTCAAAATCTTTTTTTGTATATTGTTTGTTGCCTTGCGAAATAGCCAATTTGCAGAGATTACATGTTTTTGTATGTAACCGTTGCTTCAGTAAAACACAGTTTGTAGTACCTTTGAATTGTTTACCACAAAACAAATCGATATACGTTTTGTTTTCATTAAATAATCCTTTAGCTTTTTTTGGGGAAGGCATCTCTGTTGGTTTTATACAAAGTTATTTTGAAAATTCAATTTTATTTTGAAGGTGAATTTTGACATTAAAAAAAGCCCCATCAACTGGGGCTTTTAATATACTTCGTTATTCTTCTCTGACTCAGAAGAGGCCACTACTCCCGTGTGTGATTGCCTCTGTAAACTGTTCCACAAACTCCTTTGGCGTGATGTCCATATCCCGAAGCTTTATGTTCCCTTCGTCGAAACACTCGAAAGCATACACGATGAAGTAATTCGTGAAAGTACCCCAACGCAAGGGGATTTTGTGGAAGAGTCTCCGAGCGCAGTCGTTCTTCCGCTGTACTGCCTTGAACAACCCTTCTTCATCCATCAACACACCGTACTCCTTCCCAAGTTTGTTTGTGAACCCTTGATACTCAACCCATTCACAATGAAGGAAAGGCCTGACAACAGCGTAATCGTTGAAGTCTTCAGGCAAGGTGATCTTCTGAATCTTGTCGCTATCTGGAGTCAAGTACCAAACAGTCTTAACTGACATATTATCGGTTTGGTTGGTGGAAGCCATCTCTGTTGGTTTTATACAAAATTATTTTGAAAATTCAATTTTATTTTGAAGGTGAATTTTGACATTAAAAAAAGCCCCATCAACTGGGGCTTTTAATATACTTTGCCTTGGTAGGTATTATGCTGGTTCGATACTAACGATACAACATCGTGATATAAGATGGGTGTTTGCTTCTGATGAACTACACTCCTCACACCTATCGCATTCACCACACCCACCATTATCGATTGTCCTCACATAATTATGCATGTTGGCGTATTGTGAAAGGTTTTCAGTAAAAGAATACACATATCCGTTTGTGATCATATTCTGTTTTATCGTTCGATGTTGGAATTCAGAAAGTTTCAGTATTTCATTACTAGAACAGAGATTCATCTCCCAGGTGTTCGAGGTCTGTTGAGATGGAGAGGAATACAAATATGTAACTTTGTAAAACTTGTCTTCCTTGTCTTCCTTTTCTTCCTCTTCGTTCTGTTTCTTGAGGAGGTTACATAGGTTCAAGTAGAGACCTTCGGGAATATCTTCTTTGTTTTCATCAATGAGACTCATAATAGCGTGAGAATTCTTGTTGTTGTCATTCGACGACATCTCTGCTCAAATTCTACAAAATTATTTTAAAAATTCAATTTTTTTTTTGAAAGTGAATTTTGACCTTAATTTCGTCTTATATGTTTATCATATAAACACTTATTACAATTCGTCTTACACTGTTCGCAACACTTAATATTTTTCTTCTTCAGAATACATACACCATCTCCTTATTCTTTTTTCCGCCTGTTTGCTGTTTTAGGGATATAATTTGTTCTGCTTTTATTCCTCCATATTTCAAGTAATTATCATACATGTAATCACTTATATTTATACAGACTTTACCGTTCCGACGAATATGTTTTTTCAATCTGTCTATTAACGGTATTAAGAAATTCATATAATAATCTTTCCAATCTTCAAACATTCCCGATCCTTCATATATTTCCACGTTACAATACGGTGGACTTGTCAGAACAAAATCATAATCGATTTTAGAAAAGTCAACATCCATACAACTTTTATATACTATTTCTCCTCCAAATAAAGAAATCATCTTATCATATCCTTCTTTTAGGTTAAGATTTGTATCAAATCCTATGTAATCAATACCAAGACTTCTCGCTCCCAAAAGTCTACCACCCCAGCCAGCACATACATCTAAATATTTAGTTGCTTTGTATTTTTTACATAAATATTTTACTGCTGATGCTTTAAAGGTGTTGACACTTCCTTTATGAAATCTGTATAATTCATAAATATCAACAGCCTCAAGATAATCTAATTTTTTGCGTCTATTTGCTTTTATGGCACTATCAATTAATTTTTTCTTTTTATCATCATCTTCAAAGATTTCTTCAAGTGTTTCAAAGTTTTTCGTGTTTCTTCTAACCTTTAACATATTCCTTAATTGTAAAGCATATATTATCTTATTTCCACAGAAAGAATTATTATTGTTTTCTACAGACAATTTAACTAATTTTTCAAAGTCTTTCTTCATGTCATCAATAGTAATATTTTTACAGTTTAAGACATCTTCGTAATTAATTGCTTTATAATCTGGGGTTGTTTTAGAAATAATAGCCCTGCACTTTTTACACGATTGGCAAGTGATATTTGCTTTTTCTTCATTCTTTTCAGCAGTTGAAGACATGTTCTGTTGTTTTCTGTATTTTTGTTTTTATTTTTCAATTTTTTTTTGATGACTTGCTAATTCATCTTTAGAAAATTCGTTCTCTTTTGTTTGTCTAAATTTTATGGCGAGTTTTTTAGCATTATCATAACCATATTTATTGATAGAAAAAGATTTTTGATGTTTTACACCTTTGATATTCATTGTTGCTTTCCAAGCATTACCCTTTGAATCTAAACAAATACCTCTATGTCCAGATTTGTTTGATTTTGGTATATGTGTATATTGTTTCTCAATGATGTCTTGTTCCTCGCTATAAGGAGAGTCGGACTTAATTTGTGCTAATTTATCTTCATAAAGTTCATCTTTAGAAAATTCGTTCTCTTTTGTTTGTCTTAATTCTATGGCAAGTTTTTTAGCATTATTCCAACCATATTTATTTATAGAAAAAGATTTTTGATGTTTTTTACCTTTGATATTCCAGGTTGCTTTCCAATAACCACGTGAATCTAAACAAACACCTCTATGTCCAGATTTGTTGTTTGTATGTTGTTTATTTTCTTTATTTTCTGTACTCATCTTTATTATAAAAAAGCAAACTTTTAAATATGTTATTTTTTGTTTTTGATATAAAATAATGACTGAGTATTATTTTTTTTTTTATACTAAGT
>Ga0208644_1002902_pt1 | contig 13461 bp, 24 predicted proteins | sample VirMetDEL_Nov_18_FD_184517 | JGI IMG/M metagenome (GOLD analysis project Ga0208644, IMG submission 184517) | Aqueous microbial communities from the Delaware River and Bay under freshwater to marine salinity gradient to study organic matter... | ecosystem: Environmental > Aquatic > Marine >... | reverse complement strand
CAAGGCGAGAATCTTGCCTCGATGCTTGAGGTGAGTACGGATTACAAGCTTGAGATCTTGTGAGACCTCTGCATGTCCCGAAAACTTGCCGTATTTCTGGCCACGTTCCTGCAATGTTCCTTCCACGTCTGACATACGTTTCCTTTTGATTGAGTCTCCGCAAGCAGCCAACGCTTGCCTAGTTGCCGAACAGCACGAACCCACTGACGCTGGTTGTGCCGGTTTACATCCCGTGAAACCGAACTGCTGTTCCACAGCTTTCTAACAAGTCTCAGGGCTTTTGTATTCATGATTTGGCGGGGGTGTCGGGCTCACCCGAACTTACCTTTTCAGACCCCCATATCTGTTAGTCGATCATAGAGTCAATGATGTCATTGCGACACGTCATCACCAAGCGGCCCAATTGCTCAAGGCTCATGAGACCCTTCTCCACCTTGTTGCACGCCTCAACAAAAGTTGGCGTATCGTTCTCCATCTCACCGGAAACATCATCAATACGAAATTCAGCAATGAACTGAAATTCCTCTTCATATTCCTTTTCGTCTTGTTCCATTTGGTCAAGGTACTTGTTGGTCTGGGTGGTGATGTAGCACATTTCGGAAGCTCCGGGTTGTGTGTTGCGATGGGTTCAATTGTGAGTGCGCTCACATTCCATGTCAAGGTGTTCTAGGATAAACTCCCCAATTTGTTGCTTTGCGTCATCACATCCCTTCGCGACAAGGCAATGATATTGGTTGGCCTCAAGGTAGCCGATCCAGTCTTTCTGATCCTGGCTCAACACTCCACCCTTCTCCCGCTTCATCTCCACCCAAAGCCCCCAGGCTGGGATGAAAAGATCCGGAACACCCCTGCACACTCCCTCAGACTTCAGACGTGTTGCCGTTGTGATCGTCCGAGCCCCTCCGTTTGGAATCGCAAAAATGCGGGTGCCTGGAAAGCTCTTGCGGAACCAAGACACAAATTCCCGTTGCTCCTCGTGTTCTGTTCTTATTCTTTCCATTGTTCCGTTCCTGTTCAAAATGGGATCTCCTCAAACCAACTAGGACACTGATCTATTGACCCTGCAAAATCCTTCGGCACTTTTTCATCAAACATAGTGCAGTAATCGTGCTCGGCGAAATGGTCGCATGTGTAACAACATTTCGGCGGGTACAAGCCCTTCTTTGCTTCCTTGATCTTCTCTCGGTACACCTGGACAACATGCGGCTCACTCATTGGCCCTCCATTCTCGGTTGATGACACGAACAAACTTACCCTCTTTGCGATACTCCACCGCACTAGGCGGCTTGGATTGCGTCATGATCTTGGCGCAATCATCTAGGTCCTCGTGAGACCCAATAGGCGCACCAGATTTTCTGGCCATGTCCATAAACGTCCTGATCGCTTTTTCTCCCGCATAACCATCATGCGTGACTGTCAGATATTCGGTAACCGGACGATCGCTCAAAGCGCCGTAATACGTGATTGCAAACATCTCTTTGCCAGAGGCCTTGCTTGTGTGCTTACGCCAGATCCAAGACCTTACGGACATCTCTGTGCCCTCAATGCCCATAATATCGTCAACGTGCAGCGTCAGGGGCTTTTTTTCTGGTTCAGGGAACGGTGCGCCACAAGCTGGGCATTTCCTGGCCGAGATTGGGCACAGCTCGTTACAAGATTCGCACAACTTTACCGGGGTCTCACCATTGCCTGAGCCTGCCTTTTTTGGCGGCTGCACTGCTGTTATAGGGCCATGTGTCGCCACTACACCAGCAAAGTCAAGAACTAGGCAATTGTCGGTGTGGCTCTTGGGGCGCATCCCTCGGCCTGCCATCTGAACGTAAAGGCTTGGGCTCATGGTCGGGCGCAGCATGGCGACTAGATCAATATCAGGGTAATCAAACCCCGTCGTTAGCACGTTCGCGTTAGTCAGCGCCCTGATTTGCCCGGCTTTGTAGAGCGTCAAAATGCGTTCACGCTCCGCTTTCGGCGTATCCCCTGTCACGCACTCCGCAACGATCCCAAAGCTTTGCAGCACGTCTCGCACGTTCTCAGCATGTCGCACCCCGGCGCAGAAGAACAACCAAGCTTTACGATCTCCCGCCCTGGTGATGACCTCCTGCACAATCGCTCGGTTTTGTGCCTCGTTGTCCACGGCGGCTTGCAGCTCGCTTTCAATGTACTCACCGCCACGTTTGCGAACCCCAGATACGTCCAGGCGCTCAGCGGTTACCTTGGATCGGAGAGGAGCGAGAAACTTGCGTTTGACCAGTTCATCAATGCTTACCGGTTCAATCAGGTCGGAAAAAATAGCAGGCGCGTCAGTGATTAGCCCGTGTCCAAGCCTCCAGGGAGTGGCGGTAAGGCCAACCACACGAAGATTGGAATTGATGTCTTTCAGGTCGGCCAGCAGCCGCCGATAACCGCCTTCGTCCTTGTGGCCAACAAGGTGGCACTCATCAATAATGACCAGATCAACGTGACCAATCAGATGGGCTTTGTCCCTCACCGACTGAATTCCTGCAAAAGTTATCGGCTCCCCAAGTTGCCTCCGTCCAATGCTTGCGCTATAAATACCCATTGGCGCTCCCGGCCAGTGGAGTCTCATTTTCTCCGCGTTTTGCTCAATCAGCTCTTTCACATGAGTGAGCATCAGAACCCTGGTCTCAGGCCAGTTCTGCAAAGCATCCTTGCACAGAGCCGCTACGATGTGGCTTTTCCCTGAGCCAGTCGGAAGCACTAGGCAAGGATTGCCCTCGTTACCGTTGCGGAACCATTGATAAAGATGGTCGATCGCGCGCTGCTGGTAGTCACGGAGCATTACCCGCCCTCCGGAAACATCATTTCCAAAGCATCCGCCACAGCCTGTTGAATCACCGGCCAGTTATTTCTATCAATCCAGGCTCTGATCTCAATGCTGGCGGCAGACTCATCTACTAGTTCCATCGTAAAAACGGCGATGTCATCTTCATCAAATGCATCCATTTTTGGGGGCGCTAGTTTGATCTTCATGCTGCTTCCTTTTGTTGTGTCTGCTGTGCTTTCGGTTTCCGGGTGACCAGCGTAGAGTCTCCTGCCATCATCTGTATCAACTTTAGTTGTTTCCGCTTCTGTCGGTACCGTTGAGATTTTTCAACGTCAGTCAGTATTTTCTTTTTTGCGTCCGGTTTTGATCCAAGCTTGTAAATCCTAATGGGATCTTTTGATTCTGATCGCTTGTCCCATTTACAGATATGCAGCACCCCTTTTCTGTACATCTCGCGGGTGTAATGCAGAACGGTCACGTAGTGCAGGCCCGTTTCCTCTGCTAGTTCTTGGCATGTATAGTCGCCTTCCATCAAATGCTTCATTAACTGGGCCATCATCAGAGCATTGACTTTGATGATTTTGCGGCCCTGTTGCAGGGTGGGGCAGGTCTTGGCATGTGATGTCCTCAGAATTTGATATTGAACCCGATATAGTTCGGTGCAACGACGATGCTAGAACCACAGCCTGCGGCGGCAGTCACAGCGAAATCCCTGAACGATTGTGTATGACGGTCCCTGTGCTGGCTGTCGTAAATCTCTTTTGCCAGCCCTACAGCGGCAGCGGCGGCGCAACCATAGCGCCAGTCGTCCGTGATCTTTGTGAACACTGCTCCGGTCGTAGCACCTACGACAGCGTGTTGCCACTTGTCTTTACCGCCCCAGGACTCGGCCTGGGCTTGTGTGGCAAACAGCAGTACAAATGCAATCATTGTTCTCATTTATCCGGCTCCTTGTCGTTCAAAACTTGCTGGTAATTCATCCCGGCATCAAAGCCTTCTAAGAAGGCCCTAGCTCTGATCAGACGGGCAAACTTTCTAAGCTTCTCAAAGTCCTCATCTAAGAAGCCGCATTCCCAGGCAAGTTGGTCTATTGAGTCTTCTTTCATTTCTCACCTCTTAGCTTGTTTGATCGCTCGATGGTGCACGCTGTAAATCCATGTACCTAACCTAAAACCGATTCCAAGCCCAAAAAAAACCCCACTCAAGAAATCAAGTAAGTTCATTCCTCACCCCCTATTCCTGATTGCTCTTGCGATTCGTTCGGCTTCGTAATAGTCAGCTTCGCCGAAAAAACAATCATCCTTATGGTCTTCTGCAACCTTTGCACACGCCTCACGTTCAACAGCAGCGACTAAGGCGGCGAAGCGTTCAAGGTACCCAACATCAATTAGCGAAAGCCCCGTCATACCAACATCTTCCGCCATACGGATAATGTCGTCTCTGTTCATTTTTCACTCACTTCTTTGTTGGCAAGTTCACATATCTTTTCAGCAAGCCGGTCAGTAGATTGTTCACTTCCCTGCCACGTCACGATGCAGATTTCTCCGCCATCGTCAACTATTCGCACATGCATAAAACTCGCAATGTTTGATTTGTTAGCCGGTGCCCATTTACTCATTTTTTGCCCCTTATAAATACCAAGTTTGCAGCAGCTTCTACGATTGCTCTCCTAGTAGCCTGATATGCATCGTCAGCCGTTGCCCCCGTCAAGTCCCCGAACCTTACATAAACTTTGCTTTCTTCATTTAGCGGCTCAGAGTTCCATACAATTACAAGCTGCTCGCAAGGAATTATTTCAATAAGAAACCCCAATTGAACCGCAGTTCGCAAAGCGTCGCCGTCGTCTTGAAGGGGGTCAAATAATCCTCCGTACTTGTCTAACAACACCCCGCCCAAATCTAAATTCGGTTTGATACCAATAGCTTGAGCTGCGAGAACCGTCAGTTCTCTATCTGTCATTTTGTCTACGCTATTCATTCCTTCTCCCCTATCCCGTGTGCTCGCTCCAGGTACCGAGCAAACAGCACGGGGTTTATTCCGATCTTTCCGTACACTTCAATCGTGTGCGAATCCCACAGCTTGCGTATCTCGTCGTCCGTCAGCGGCTTTCGCTGGGGTGGGTGCGTGTAAAGTAGCGTATGTGGAGGACGCCAGCCCTCTGTTTCTGGCATTGGATAAATATCACCATCCCGATCCATCCACGCCACCGGCTCCTGTTCAGGCTGCGCTAGTGCTTCACGTAATTTTGATGAAGATTTTGATCTTCCCAGAGCATCTCGAAGAATGGTTTCAGCCTCCTCCGCTCCTTGGAAATTAGGATGTGATAACGCGGCTAATGCAATCTCCGCTGCCTCTCGTAGTGTTGTCATACCACCCCCTTTATTAGTTGCTCACTGCTCACAGCTTCACCCCCAGGCTCACCATTCACCACTTCGCGCCCATCAACAAGATAAACCGCTCTCCACCCGTTCTCATCACTGCCCTTCATCTTCCACGGCACCATATCAGGGTGCAGGACGTGAGACGAACAACCTTGATGCTGCCAGTCCTCGGGGATGTCATTGCCCCATTTCGCACACTCCCAATTGCCTGCCGCGGTTGCTGTTGAATGCGCGCATGTCCGACAATTCACCTGCTCTGTAAGCTTTGTCTGATGGCAAAACTTGCGAGCTGGACAAAACTTGCATTCGTACCAAGTTGGGTCACTGCTCAAAGGCTCTGGCATCCTGTCTGCTAATGCAATTCGTCTGCCTCGATCAACCAGCTTTTCGGCTGCGTTGTGATCGTAGTGTAGCCGCTCTGTGTAAATTCTGTCATCATTTTTGCAGATGGCTACATACAAAGCTCGGTGTATCCCTAGGCCATGCATGTAGACCTGCATTTGCGCCCAATGCATCGGCTTAGACTTCTGAACACCCTGCGACAAAAAATCCTCAAAACTCTTCAGTGCATGGGTCTTGAACTCCGCAACATGTCGAGCTTTCGGAGCATCTGGAACACCAGATTCAATGATCCCGTCTACCGATCCAGACACATGCGAGCCAAAATCCACCCTGGCTTGCCCGTCTGTCTTTTTGAATACGATCCCGATAGCCTCTAGATCGCTGATGATCGTTGCCTCCTCCATCTGGCCACGTCGGAACAGCCTCAAGATCCGACCATCAAACTTTTCAATCACCGCCCACCTGAATGACAACCACAGCCACCGATCACACGGGTGACCCAGCATCGAGGCCCCCATGTGTGGCCTGGGTCGTTCTTGCGCAGCCTCGTGCGCAGCGTCTATTGCTTCAACGATTTTGTCTTTGACTATAATTTGAGCCATAATTAACCGTCTCCTCTCCTTTTGAGTTGCTAAGCCCCCATTTGCAGGGGGCTTTTTTTTGCTTACTTCTTAGCCCACGGAGGAGCGGCCTTTGCAGCGGGAGCCTCCGGCGCTGCGGTAGGCATAGAGGGAATTGAGCCGCCTTGGATGGCCTTGAAGCCTTTCACCTCGTTGCGTTCACCGTAACGGTCGTCCTCTTTGACATTCAGCTTGATGACCAAATCTTTGCCAATCAGCTGATCGGTGTCGGACAAGTGAGCCACTCCGGTTGCACGAATGAGTTCTCCGAGCTGCTGCATCCCGATTTTTTCGGTTTCCGGGTTGGCATTCTTGATGTTGATCATCCCCCAGACTGCTCGGCCTTGGTGGGTCGGGCCTGTGACTGTGTACATGAGATTAATGTATTCGCCGGTGCCTGACTTTGTTGGCTTGACCTCGGCGCGGCTAATCGTTGCCGAGTACCATCCGGCAGGAAGAACGCCGTAATTGTTCGTAGGTTGTGGAAGTGATTCAACAGAAAAAGATTGTGATAAGCGAGCCATGATTAGTCCTTTCTGGTTATGGCGTATGACGGCCTTCCGGCCGTTGTGGTAATGGCGTCCAGCAAGGGAGCAGTGATTGACTCATGAGCAGCCTTCCAGGCTGTCATGTTAATCTCAGGCTTCCATCTGAACAGACTGCCCAAGTGCTCGGTCAAACCGGATTCCTGGGCAAGTTCTTGCAGTTTATCAGCATTGATCTTTCGATCAAGCCTCCCAACTATCTTTATTTTGTACTGTCCTGCATCTTCGTTTTTAGTGCCTTCAAGGTCCTTCGGGATCGCCAGAGACTGGGTGAGTTGATCTTCTATCTCTCGGCGTCTTGCTATTGCCTGAGCTTCGAAAGCTTTCGCCTCCTCCCAGTCGCTCGCCAGTTTTTCTAAGTTTGTCATAGATACCTTCCTATCGTTGCGGCCGCATTTACGATCGCGGTGCGTGTAGCGGTGTACGGATCTTGGCCGCTCTCCGGCCCGTAAAACTCCGCCATCCTTTCATCTCGGTCGGGCTGGTGATAGATGTTTCCAGACACATCCACCGCGTTCAGGTTCCAGTGATGCCTGACACTGAATTTCAGTGCGACCATGAGCCTGAATGCATCCCTATCGTCACGTAGCGGATCCCATTTCGTGAAAGATGTCGGGGCACCGTATCCGTATGAGCCCACCTCATGGTTGAACCAGACATCCAAGCCAACAGCACGACCAGCGAGTTTTAGCGTTTCTTCAGTCATTGCAATCCCCAAGGTCTTCCCTGGCACGTATCTTCTCTGCAAGATCTTGGGCAGCAAACGCCTTGCCACCCGTAAAGTTGTCCCTCGGAAACTCCGTAGGGTCTTCTTGCATTGCATAGTCGTCGCACATCCTAGCTATCTGTTCACGCTCAATGCGGGCTATTGCTTGAGCGAATTTAATAGCGATCAGACCCCAATCCTGGTCTTGATTTTGGAGCTGGGTGTACTGCCAGATCTCGAAGATGTCGTGCCGGTTCATGATTGTTTTTAGGTCTCAATTTTTTTAATAATCGCCCCAAGATCAGGGCCTTCCCACATCTCTAACTTCCCACTTCTATCTTTGGCGAGCCAAAGCCCGTCAGAGTCGCACATTAGAGCCCGTTGTGTGTTTCCTTCGGCGTCGCGTTCCACCCGAAGCGCTAGCACTTCGTCAAAAAAGTAGGGTAACTGTTGGCCAGTTTTGTTGCCGGGCATACTTGGCGAATAGAGAACCCTACCCATTTCGTCTTGGGTCTTCTCAAGCTTCGCACTCATGTAAACGTGACGGCCTGGAAGGTCGCGGAACGCTCTTATGATGTCCGCCATCTGTTCCTGCATTGCGCCATAAGCCTGCCGTGGGTCTTTTGTTGCCTTTTTCTCTGCGTTCAGTACGACCTCTGCTATTTCGCTGATTGAATCCAAGGCCACGGATTGAAACTCTTTGGCCTCCGCAGATTCTGTTATCCACTGCCAAGCCTCCCGCAGGCTGGCCATATCCGATATTTCTATGTAGGGCACATCCGCCCCTGCAATCGAGAGCAAGCCGCCCTCGGCACTTAGGACTATAGGGGCGGGCAGGGTCGGTATGAGCGAAGTCTTACCCGCTCCGGCCTGACCGTAGACCAGAAGCTTGACGCCGGATGCTGCAAGTGACTTGGTGGTTTTAAGGTTTATTGCCATTTTCATATCTCCTAGAAAGGCGCTGGTGGCGCGGGTGGTAAAGGTTCCTCACGGAACGGGGTTGGTTTTGGTTTCGGGAGCGGGTTCCCTTTGTACGTCGGGAAGGGCCAATTGGGAGGTGGTTTATCCATGTGATAGGGGCTTAGAGCCCCCCTCCTTTATTTTGATGTCGTCTTTACCGAGTAGACCGCTGTGGTCTTGGTGTGGGCGGCTACCACATCGGACCCGATGCCTTGGGCGGCACACAAAGCCTTCCAGTCGGTTGTGGCCCGGTTAGACTCAATCACGGTAGAGCGGAACAACACGCCCTCGTGCACTCCGCCAACCTCTTTCATGGCGGCCTTGATGGTCTCGGCCTTTTTTGTCAGAACGTCAATCTCAGCCAGCAAAGCACCGAGTTGATCGGCTTGCGTCAGTTGCAAATCGTTGTTCTTCATAGTGTTTCCTTTTGTTTGTCGCACCGTCAGGGAATCTGTTCGTGCGATGTGTGTATTTTGGGGCTTGACTGTGAGCCTGTCAACACCCCAGAGTTAAATTATTTAAAAAGGTACATCCTCAATTTTGCACTGAACCCAATCCTTAGCCCACTCTAATGCGTCCTCCATTGAATCGCATGTGCCGATCAAGGTAGAGCGAGTCGGATAGTCGCTGGACCAGATAAGAACGTAGTCGCCCACCGTCGAGGCGTAGACTTTGTAGAAATCCTGGCTGTAGATCAATTCCATTTCGTTCTCCTTTTTTACCTGCACCGTCGGCGATTCCGTTCGTGCAGTGTTGACAATGTAAAGGATTGCACGCCACAATGTCAACACCCAAACAAAAGGAGAGATAAAAATGTTGTTGAGCCTAGAACAGATCAAAGTGGCCCTTGCTGATCGGCGCATCAGTGCAGTAGCAGCTGCCACCGGCCTGCACGCAAACACGCTGCACCAGATCAAAAAGGGTCGGCAGACCAACCCCTCATTGCGCACGCTCACGATTCTGAGCGATTATCTGATCCGTCAAACACAACCCATAACACTCTGACCAAATGGCTGATCTAACGCACATTCTTGGAGGCCCTTGGTCTCCCCCCCAGGAAGTCGCCCCGCTCCCGATCGAAGTGCAGTTCAGTAGAGCTATTGAAGAGGCCGGCCTTGATGCTCCCGAGCAGTTCATTCTTGACGGTCGCATCCACCGTTTCCGCTCCGGTAGCAGCAGGAAAACTCTAGACCGTTCGGGCTGGTATGTCGGTCACTTGGACGGCATACCCTGCCTGACTTTCGGGTGTTGGAGAGCCAATCTGACTCAGACAGTCAAAGCGGACATCGGTAAAAAGAGGTGGACCCCAGCTGAGGAAATGGCCCACATCGCTCGGATCAACGCGGCAAAGCGCCTCCGGGACGAAGAAATAGAGCGGGATCGTTCTGTAGCCGCGTCAACCGTCGAGACAATCTGGCGAGACGGCGCCCAGGCAAGCCCAGATCATCCATACCTCAAGCGCAAGGGTGTCCAACCTCACGGCGCCAGAGTGACAGGTGACGGCAGGCTGATGGTCCCTCTATTCTCAGAAGATGGCGAGCTTTCAAGCTTGCAGTACATCAGCGAAGACGGCGGGAAGTTGTACCACACAGGCGGACAGACAGGAGGGCGCTTCTGGATCATCGGCACCCTTGATCACCCGGGAGTGCTTTACGTAGCAGAAGGATTCGCCACAGCAGCCACAATTCACGAAGTCACCGGCCGCCCATGCGTCGTTGCGTACAGCGCAAGCAATTTGATCCCGGTCACCGGCTCACTAGTAGAGATGCACCCAGGCCAGAAAATAGTGATAGTGGCTGACAACGATAAATCAGGGGTCGGGCAGCGTCACGCGGAACAAGCCTGTGCTAAGTACGGGGTGACATACATCATGCCCCCAATCGAGGGCGACGCAAACGACTACGCACAGGCGGGGCACAATTTGAGCCTGTTGCTCAACCCCCCCCAAGAGTCTTGGCTCATCCCCGCCGATGACTATTGCCAAAAGCCTGCCCCAATCAGGTGGCTGATAAAAGGGTGGCTACAGTCTGATGCTCTTATCATGATCCACGGTCCCAGCGGTGGCGGGAAAACTTTCGTAGTCCTAGACTGGTGCCTACGCCTAGCCAGCGGAATGCAAGAGTGGGCAGGCCATCGAGTCAAGCCAGCCAAAGTAGTCTACTTGGCCGGAGAGGGCCACCACGGTCTACGTGCCCGAATAGCAGCATGGAAGCAGCATCACGAAGCCGGCAGTCTAAGCATGTGGCTCAGCCGCTCCGGGTGCGACCTGAATACGCCAGAAGGCTATCTGTCCACCTCCACCCACCTAAAACAACTCTCCGAACCCCCCGATCTCATCGTCATTGACACTCTTCACCGTTTTCTATCCGGCGACGAAAACAGCGCCCAGGACGCTAAAACAATGCTTGATGCATGTGCGCAACTCATGCGTGAGTTCAACTGCTCCGTCTTGCTAGTCCATCACACGGGAGTCAGCGAAGAAGCTCAGCACCGAGCCCGAGGATCAAGCGCGTGGCGCGGAGCACTTGACATTGAGGTGAGCATCATTCCAGCAAAAGATGACGCACCCATGCAAATCGTCCAGCGCAAAGCCAAGGACAGCGAATTCGCTCCCGAGGTCTTCGCACGCATTCAATCCGTCCCAATTAATGGGTGGATCGACGAAGACGGCGAACAGGTATCTAGCGCTGTGATTCAAATAGTAGATAAACCAATATCTGATAAGGGGGATAATAAGTTAACTAAACACAGAAAGTTATTTCAGAATGCCTGGGAAGCAGCAGGTAAGGAAACCAGAGCCGGGCAACCGTACTTGAGCCGGTCCGGGTTTATCCAATATCTGATTGAAACCCTTGAATTGACCGAAGCATCGGCTCAGATGTACGCCAGACCCGCAGCCAAAGGCAAGCCAATCGGGGAGCTACTGACCGGGCAGATCATCGGGCACTATGAGCATGGGTGGATCGTTTTGGACACCGTGCAAGCTTCGGCTATGTTGTTAAGAGCATAGTAACTCTCAGCGTAACAGCGTAACTTTTGCGTAACTGTTACGCAGTTACGATATGTGACAGGGATGACATTTTTGCGTAACGTAACGTAACTCCCCCCTTTAGGGGAGTTACGCTGTTACGCTAAATTCAGTGGGCCAATTACGGTACGGTAAATTTTTAAGTTAGGAGGCACTAACATGTCGTTTGAAAAACGAAAACAAGAAATTTCTGGGTGGGGTGGGGCTAGGCCTGGGGCGGGTCGAAAGCCGTTCGTTCCGACCGAGGAGGATCGTGAGCTCGTTGAGAAATACGCAGGCCTTGGATTGTCGCAGGATCAAATCAGCGCGTTGATTCAGGATGGGATTGCGAAGAATGTATTACTAGAAAATTTCCCGAGAGAATTGGAATTAGGAAAAGCAAAAGCACATGCGAAGATCGGCGGGAAGCTTTTTCAGAAAGCGATGGACGGCGACACGGCTAGCCTCATCTGGTGGACCAAAACGCAAATGCGTTGGGCAGAAACTCAGAAGCACGAAATAGTACAAACTACTATTAGTATCAATGGCGCATTAGAATCTGCTAAAAATAGGGTATTAAGTGCAGATATTACGGATGTGGTGGCCAGGGAGTTGGAAGCGCCAAGCATCGAGGGGGTGCCCCTGGAAGCGCCTAGGGAGCTCATAGACGCAAAAAAGCCCTCGGGTGAGGGCTTGGGCGGGGAAGGGGAGGTTAAGGGCTCTGACGGGCCTTAAATCGATCCAAGAGGCGCCACGCTTTGACTACGGCAACTTGGTCAATGGTGGCGCACCCCCCCGCTGATCGGACCAGTGCCTCAAGGACCTGGATGGCCTGGGTGTAGGTGGGCATCCCGTCTGCATCGAGGCGCTGATCTACTTCTGGGACGATGTATGCCGCGTCGCCCCAGGTGCTGAACCTGAGGCCGCAGGATGTGCAGGCTAGTCGGCGACGTGTGGTGCCCTTACTGGGGCTCTGGCGCGTTTCCAGCACTTTGGAGGGGCTGGCGCATTGTGGGCAGGGGGTCATCTGTAAAACTCCCTCTCGATCACGTGGACCGGGACGTTGAATGCATGTGATGTAAGGATCACGGCTATGCGGAAGGGGTGGCCATCCCGAAGGAGGGCCAGGAGGTGGGCAGTGCGGGTTTGGCTCATAAGTAGGCAAGAAGGAGTGCTGCGCCAATGAGGCCCAGGATGGCTGCAAAGGCTAGGTCGGCCAGGATTTGAAGGAGTGGGCGTTTCATGGGGTGCTTTCGTTGGAGAGGCCGAAGCCCCTGGGTGTTAGGCGGCAATCAGGTTTGTAAACAAGCCACGGCCGTGGTTCCTGCCATTGCACTTGCATTCACACTTTCCGTTATGTGATCCATTCAGGCACTTCGCGTTGCACTCGTGCATTGACGGATTAGCTTTTCTCTCGATTTGACGTGTGACAGGCAACCAATCGCCACCTTCAACAGGTCTACCGACACGCATTGAAAAACCATCGTCCTTCAATCCCTTGACTGAGGGCCAACGTTTTTTAAATTCCTGATTTGGCATGGTCGAAACCACACCAAGTTGCACTGTTATGTTGTCAACATCAGAAAAATATGCGAATCGCGCCATGTCTCTATCTCCTTGGTTGAAGGGGCCGAAGCCCCTGGGTGGTTAGGCTGATCGCGCGCCCCACAGTTTTGTGAGGTGGAAGTTGGCGCGGTAGTACGGGAGGTCGTTCACGCTAACGATTGAGACCGAAAATGAAAAGTCTCTCCAAGGCGCGTCGTACACGTAAAGGGTGTCGCCTACCACTTCGTACCAGCGTTCGGGTTTTGCTTTGCTCATGGTCGTTTCCTTGGTTAGTTGCTGCGCTGTCTGTCAGTCATGTCGCGCAGTGATTGAACTATAGCGTAGGTCTAGCGTCAGTGTCAACACATTTTGCACTAGGGAAAACACTAGGATGTTGACCTGTTGACATCCAATGGGTTGCCCACCCCTTTGCCCACCCCCCCACCTGCCTATGCTGCGTCGCTCTGCGACGCGGGCAGAACCAGCCCTGCTCGCAAAATCGAGGGGGGGGGTAGGGCCCTGCCCGGCCGGCCAAAGTGGAGGCTACCCCCACGCAAATTTTTTATTTTA